>ERZ825137.2078-NODE-2078-length-24132-cov-10.313868_pt1 | contig 24132 bp, 21 predicted proteins | sample MGYA00519873_ERZ825137 | MGnify/ENA primary metagenome ERZ825137 (study PRJEB31778, sample SAMEA3449190) | human gut metagenome | biome: human gut; feature: human-associated habitat; material: faeces | place: United Kingdom | collected 2010/2012 ...
TGGTGCCCATGATCTTACCGGCACGCTTCATGCTCTTCATGTTGGCGATGGAGCCCGCAATGGACACGAACACCAGGGGAACCACCACGCAGAACATCATGTTGATGAACACGGTGCCAAGGGGCTTTACGACAGGGGCCACACCGGGGGCCAGCCAGCCCACCAGCGCGCCGATGATCATTGCGCCCAGCATGATGCCAAGGAAAATATAATTCTTGACTACAGCTTTCTTTTCCATTAGTTTTTACTCCTCCTAACTGATTTTGGTTGATTTGATTTGCTCTCTATGTAAAGCATATTGCTTACATACTTAATAAAGAAGGATCCAGAGCCTCGTCGGTGATCTCGCCCTTGCAGACGATGTTGGTGGGGCCGGTGAGAAATAGATCGGTGACATGTCCGTTTCCGTCCCGCTCTACGTCAATATACAGGGTACCGCCGGTCATATCCACCCGGACGTTTTTTCCGGAGACCTTGCCCAGCAGCGTCAGCACAGTTACCACAGAGCCGGTACCGGTGCCGCAGGCATAGGTGAAGTCCTCCACCCCCCGCTCATAGGTGCGCTCATATACATGATCCGGGCCGATGATCTCGTAAAAGTTCACGTTAGCGCCCTTGGGGAAATCCTTATAGAACCGCAGCTTACGACCCAACCGGAACAGCGTCTGCGTGTCGAAATTCTTCAGATCCTTCATGGGCACTGCCGCATGTGGGATGCCGGGGTTTCCCAGCTCCACATAGGCGCAATCATAGGTCGCGCCGTCCACCTCCGCCTTGCCATCCAGGCGCATGTTGCAGGGATCGTTGAGCCGCACACGGTACAGCCGGCGATCCACTCGCCAGCCAGTGACCAGACCCGCCGTGGTCTCCACCTTCTGCACCTCGCCGGCCAATCCGTTTTCATAGCCATATCGGCAGATGCAGCGGGCACCGTTGCCGCACATCTCCCCCATGGAGCCATCGGAATTGAAAAACAGCATCTTGTAGTCGCCGCCGTAGGTGGGCTTTTTCACCACCATGAATCCGTCGGCACCGATGGACATGTGCCGCTCACAGACAGTGCGGATGATCTCCGGCCACTTCTCATCGGGTATAGCATCCTGTCGGTCATCCACCACAATAAAGTCGTTGCCGGCACCGTTCATTTTCCAAAACTCCATGGCGGAACGCCCTCCTTTTTGCTTGTAATTGCATTGTACATGTCCTCTATAAGCTTGTCAAATTTTTGTCATAGTCCTATTATTCGGATGCACCGTCCTAAAATCAGGACTATCGCGCATATTTTATGGCACTTTCCTACCAAGAGATAGTCTATGGCAGCCAGCGAGAAGGTTCATTTTTTAACCCTCTGAACGAAAAAATTTCAAAAACTTTTTTGAGCACGAAAAAAGCCGCTGATTCATAGTGAAACCAGCGGCTTGATTTGCGGTGTGTTCAGCTGAAAATGGGCAAAAAACTTCATGCCTGAGCACCGCGCCACGGAAATGCGCAAATGCCGGCGCATGAAGTTTTTGTGCATCATTTCCGGTTGCCCCACAGGGGCGAGGAAATGGCACATTTCTTATTTTTGCCATGCTTTTGCATAGCAAAAATAACGGTCACACAATCCAAACGGACTGTGTGACCGTATTTATATCAGTTGTTTTGCCTACGCTGTTTGCGTCAACTGTTCTGGGGCAAACCGTTTTAACCTTTTAGGGGCAAACTTTTTTATCCTCCCGCTTTCTCATTCTTCCCCTTTTAAAATGAGAAATTACGGAGTGCAATAACGAGAAATAACCCGACTCCCGAAAAATGAAATACCGAGAAAAAACAGGGATGCCAAGTGCTTTAAGTATTCTAAGTGCAATGAGAATTTTCGATACACGGAAATAATAAGAAATAGGGAGAAAAACAAGGATTTAAGCGGTTTTCCAGTGCATTTAAGGTTGCCAGTGCAGTCGGTTTAAAGGGCTTTTGGTAGCGGCATTGTGCCGCGGTTTCAGTGCAGTTATGTGTTGCCAGCGCAATAAAAAAAGACCCTGCGTTTGCAGATTACCCTACAAACACAAGGTCATTTTATTTCTTTGTATTTCCCGTTTTTTCCTTTTATTTCACGCTAAACGATTTTGCCCTTTTTGAGTAAAATCGGGATAAAAGGGAGTGTACGGGGACATAAAGCAACCTTGTTTTTCTTATTATATCTCATTTTCTCTAAATAAGCAATCTTATTTTATCTTCTATAATAAAAAAGGAAAGAATGACTTAAATTCTTTCCTGCACTCCTTTAATGCCCTTTGCAGGTTTTTCCTTGCAAGGGGATTTTTTTATCCTTTTTTCATTATAAATTCTAAGTTATTTATATCAAATTAAAGGAGTAAAGAAAAATGAAACATATTACCAATTGCAATTACACAGCTAATAACACCTTTAAAAGCATTGAAGGTATTTCCGAGAGGAGTGCTTTTTAATGTGCAGAGTCAATTATGGCGCTATCATCCTTGCAGATGTTCCTTTTCATTCTGACAATCCTCATGCCCATACAGGAACACACCTATATGCTGTTGTTTCAAATGAAGCATCCTGCAAATTTTCTCCTGTTGTTAATGTTGTTCCTCTTACCAGCCGTTGTGCAAAGCGCAGGCTGCCGACTCAGGTAGAAATCAACTCCAACTTCCTTCCAAAAAAATCCTTCTGCCTTGCGGAGCAACTTACTTTAATGTCAAAAGAGTTGCTTGAACACGGTAAATATTACGGCACTTTAGAAACCAGTTCCATGGAAAAGCTTAAAGCTGCTATAAAGGTGCAGTTAGCGTTAGTGTGAAATAAGCTCCCGTAAGGGAGTTTATTTTTTTGCAGAAAATTTTTCCGATAACCTCCACCCGATACATTTTCTACTATAATAATGTTAGTAAAGAAGGTGAAGCATACGAAAAAAGCAATTCGGGATAACCTTGGTCTTTTTATACTGCTATTTATAGAGGCGGTTATAATTTGCCTTGTATACTTTTTTTGCCCTGAATTTCATACAGTAATTTCTGGTTCAATGGAGCCTGCCATTCCAACAGGCTCGCTGGCGATTGTAGATAGGAATGCCGATATTTCAGACATTGAAATCGGGGATGTAATTGTTTTCAGCTATAACGAAAAGCTTATCATACACCGTGTTATAGATGAAGCCGAAATTGACGGGAAAAAGTATTTAAAAACCAAGGGTGACGCGAATAGGTCTGATGACGGCTTTATAACATCAGAGAATAACTTTCACGGAAAAGCGATTTATTCTATACCCAAACTCGGGTACATTTTCGATCATGATAATTTGATAAAGGATAATTTATAAAAAAGAAGGTGAGATTGTGTGTTCAAGATTTTTGCAGCTTTGGAAGGAGAGCAGCGCATTTAAAAAGGTCTGCTTTTCTGCCGAGTTTTTTAACTGTGTTATCACAACTTTGGAAATAATATCAAAAGCTTTTTCTTAAGCTTTTTTGCTTTTGATTACAGTAAAGGAGGTGTTTAAATGGAAGGCAGCATTAAATGGAAGGACCCGAATTTTACGGTTTTCATAGAAACCGTTAATGCTTTAAATGCCTTAGATGCGGCGAGAATGAATACTGATACAGAGGGATTTGAAATGTTATCCCTGTGCAGTCCTTACACAAGGCATATAGCAAATGCCTTTGAAAGCATTATCGAATTGGCGTCTGTATCGCTGGGATTTACGCGCCGAAACAATCCTGACGGGGTGAAATATGTAAAAGGGTGTCCTTTAAATAATGACTATTGCGAAATGTCTAAAACCGATTTCATTGATATGATATACAGAAGCAGATATGATACCGTAATGTTACACGCAATTTATAACGCTTTTGTAAACCGTATGAGTAATGATATCGCCTTAATAGCACGGCATTTTAAATTTTCATTATAAAGGCGGCAGGGCTGTATTATTTTTATGACAGCCCTGTATTTTTTTACATATCGGATTTTTGTATTGCTCTTATAAGCCTTTGCATAGCTCGGCTTTGCCTTACCTTATAAATATCGTTGCGATATTTTTTAATTGCAGCATATGTGGCTTTGATTTTTTCCTTATCTGCATCATTTAAAAAGTCGGATATCCGAGTATCGTCGTAACCGATATCTTTTAAAAGATATATAATAATATCGGTTGCATCAAATTTTTTCGCATCCAAAATCCCAAGCTCGCCGTCCCGAAGACCGTCATTATAAGTAAAGCTTAGCCGTAATTTATTTGCTTTCGGCATTATTTCACCACCTTTAATACAAATGTATTATAGCAGAAAAGGCGTAAGCTGCTACCCTTAAGCGGTAAAATATAGAAATATGCACCCGCTGATTTTTTGGGGGTGCATATTGTTTTCGATAGGCAAAATTACATTTTGTATTCGGGCATTTTTCCAAGCTCTACTGTGGAGAATTTCTCGTCTTTGTAGAAACTTGTATCATTTTCACAGGAGTTTTGTGAGTCCATATAAAAAGTTGCCCGCCTGTTTGCCCAAATTAGATTACCGTTTTCACAAACCAACAAAACAATTGTGTCAATCTTAGCCACATCATAAGAAATATTATTAAGTTTTTCGGTTGAAACGCTTTCATTATAGCGATTCTTTACATATTTATCCGCAATGGTTATATATTCGGCTGAAACAGCGTGTCCATCAAGAATAATTTGTTGGGGAATATTTGCTTCCGCGTCTTCAAGATAGTCATCATATCTTGCTTCGAGCTCATACTTATTAAGTTGTTGGTTAATGTTATTGTACTGCACAATGGCAGCGATTATTTTATTTTTTAGAGCAATATCCAATTTCATAAATGACCTCCGTAAGCATATTTAGCTTTGATTATATATTTACTATAGCAGAAAAAAACTCAAAAGGGAAACAAAAATAAAAATTTTTTTCTTGCCCCTCCACAAACCAAAAAATATACTATAATGATTATAGGAACAGAAATTGTTTTGATATTACATACTCTTTTAAACTTGAGTATGTATCTTCCTTTCTTTTTTCTCCTATGCTCACCGCTGCCAACCGTGCGGTGGGTAAATACATACCGTAAAAAGTGAAAATGAAAGGATAATTAAAATGAAATACGGATATATAAGAGTAAGCTCTAAATCACAGAAAGATAACTATTCTATTAGGAATGGCTGAGTGATATATCTTAATCACGCTTCCGTAGTTTTTCCGCAGTGCATCCGCCGTGCTTTTCGCAAGGTTTGTTCGGTTATCTACAATATTCAGTAAGATACCGTCAATCTTCAGGTTCGGATTGATATGCTGCTTGACCTTCCCGATGGTCTGCATAAGCTGTGTCATTCCTTTTGCGGGAAGATACTGAGCCTGAACGGGAATAATTACGCTGTCTGCCGCCGCTAAAGCGTTCAGAGTTACCATACCGAGGGAAGGCATACAGTCGATCAGGATATATTCATAATCGTTCTTTACCTTATTCAGATAGGTTCTCAAAACGGTTTCACGGCTCATAGTCGTTACAAGCATCATTTCCATAGCGGACAGTTCAAGGTTTGCGGGAAGCAAATCAACATTTTCCTCGTGATGCAGAATACCGAAATGCGGGTTTCCGTTTTCTTCACGCATTATCTCGGATAACTTAGTGGTAATGGTAGTCGGCAGACTGTCATTATCTTTCCATCCGAGGCAAGTCGTGAGGTCGCCCTGCGGATCGGCGTCTACAAGGAGTACCTTTTTACCAAGTCTCGCAAGCCCTATCCCTAAATTGACCGTTGTGGTGGTTTTGCCTGTGCCACCCTTCTGATTGCAGATAGCGATGGTTTTACAGTTAGGCATTGGCTTTCCTCCTTTCATTTGATTTGAATCTTTCGATCCACTTAAACGCAAAGTGTAGTTATCCCTTTGCGCTTAAGTCGTTGCGTTTAATTCGATCTCATCCCCCAAACGCATAAAAGGAAATCAACAAGCGTTCAGTTGCTAACCGAACTCATAGGAATTTCACCTCCGCCGGGTACTCCGCCAGCTCCGTAGAGAAGTATCATTATCCCTGAATCGTTTCATCGCCGTATCCGTAGCAATCGGATATTTCAGAATGGTTCGGAATCGCTACCCACCTTACTTTCCGTAATAACCCTTACGGGCAGGAGGTTCTTGGCGCACCTTCATCCGGCTGAGCATTATACTCCGATCAGGAATGTACTTGTTGAATGTGTATTCAGTTGTCAAGGTGCTTGGACAAACTGAACATTTCAACTTGCCCTCAAGGAGTAGCCGTCGAGAAGGGCAAAAATAAAACCATTTTCCTAAAAAATTTTGAAAAAAATAAAAAAAGCCCATTCAAAGCGAATGGACTGAAAATAAAAAAGGCTCTAACCTCTACAACTTGTAGCGATTAGAGCCAAAAAAACGCCCACACCATCTTTCGATAATGTGGGCGAATACTATTAACTTGTTGCGTTGTTCGCTAACTGCTGATTAGCGCTTTTCGCTAATAGCAGCCTGTGCCGCTGCAAGACGTGCAATCGGAACACGGAACGGTGAGCAGGAAACATAATCAAGACCGATCTTGTGGCAGAACTCAACAGAGGACGGGTCGCCGCCGTGCTCGCCGCAGATTCCGCAGTGGAGGTCTTTTCTTACGCCCTTACCGAGCTTAACAGCCATTTCCATAAGCTTGCCTACGCCTATCTGGTCGAGCTTAGCGAACGGATCGTTCTCGAAGATCTTAGCGTCATAGTAAGCGTCAAGGAACTTACCGGCGTCGTCACGGCTGAAGCCGTAGGTCATCTGAGTAAGGTCGTTGGTGCCGAAGCAGAAGAACTCGGCTTCCTTAGCAATTTCGTCGGCTGTAAGAGCAGCGCGCGGAATTTCTATCATGGTACCTACTTCATACTTAAGGTCGATTCCGGCAGCCGCGATTTCAGCGTCAGCGGTCTCAACAACGGTCTTCTTAACATACTTAAGCTCTTTAACGTCGCCTACGAGCGGAATCATAATTTCGGGAACTATATTCCAATCGGCGTGAGCCTTTTTAACGTTGATAGCGGCGCGGATAACAGCGGTGGTCTGCATCTTTGCAATTTCAGGATAGGTTACTGCAAGACGGCAGCCGCGGTGACCCATCATCGGGTTAGCCTCGTGGAGGGAAGCGATGATAGCCTTAATGTCTTCAACGCTCTTGCCCTGTGCGTCAGCTAACTTCTTGATGTCAGCCTCTTCGGTGGGAACGAACTCGTGAAGCGGAGGATCTAAGAAACGGATAGTAACCGGCTTGCCCTCAAGTGCTTCATAAAGCTTTTCAAAGTCGCCCTGCTGGAAAGGAATAATCTTATCAAGAGCCTTTTCGCGCTCTTCAACGGTAGATGAGCAGATCATCTGACGGAAGTAATCGATTCTGTCGCCTTCGAAGAACATATGCTCTGTACGGCAAAGACCGATACCCTCAGCTCCGAGCTCAGCAGCCTTCTTAGCGTCGCGCGGAGTATCCGCATTGGTGCGAACGCCGAGCTTGCGGTATTTATCAGCCCAGCCCATAATTCTGCCGAACTCGCCTGCGATAGACGCGTCAACAGTCGGGATAATGCCGTCGTAAATGTTACCGGTAGAGCCGTCGAGCGAGAGATAGTCGCCCTCGTGATAGGTCTTGCCGGAAAGTGTGAACTGCTTGTTCTCTTCGTCCATATTGATGGCGGTGCAGCCGGAAACGCAGCAGGTACCCATACCGCGCGCAACAACGGCAGCGTGAGAGGTCATACCGCCGCGAACGGTGAGTATACCCTGAGCAGCCTTCATACCCTCAATGTCTTCGGGTGAGGTTTCAAGACGAACGAGAACAACCTTCTCGCCGCGTGCACCCCAAGCCTTAGCGTCTTCAGCGGTGAATACTATCTTACCACAGGCAGCGCCGGGGGAAGCGGGGAGAGCCTTGCCAACCGGAGCTGCAGCCTTTAAAGCCTTAGCGTCAAACTGCGGGTGGAGAAGCGTATCAAGGTTACGCGGGTCGATCATAAGAACCGCCTCTTCGTCGGTGATCATACCCTCGTCAACTAAATCGCAGGCAATTTTAAGAGCGGCCTGAGCGGTTCTCTTACCGTTACGTGTCTGGAGCATAAAGAGCTTGCCGTGTTCAACGGTGAATTCCATATCCTGCATATCGCGGTAGTGGTTTTCAAGTCTCTGGCAAACGTCCTTAAACTGCTTGAAGGCTTCGGGGAATTTTTCTTCCATTTCGGAAATGTGCATAGGAGTACGAACGCCTGCAACAACGTCTTCGCCCTGTGCGTTTGTAAGGAACTCGCCGAAGAGGCCCTTGGCGCCGGTAGCCGGGTCGCGTGTGAACGCAACGCCTGTGCCGCAATCGTCGCCCATATTGCCGAACGCCATCATCTGAACGTTAACGGCGGTACCCCAGGAATACGGGATATCGTTATCGCGGCGGTAAACGTTTGCACGGGGGTTGTCCCATGAACGGAAAACAGCCTTGATGGCGCCCATTAACTGCTCCTTAGGATCGGTCGGGAAATCGGTGCCTATTTTAGACTTGTATTCAGCCTTGAACTGGCCTGCAAGCTCCTTGAGGTCGTCTGCGGTAAGCTCAACGTCCTGAGTAACGTTTCTCTTTTCCTTCATAGCGTCGATAAGCTGTTCGAAGTACTTTTTACCAACCTCCATAACAACGTCGGAGTACATCTGAATAAATCTTCTGTAGCAGTCCCAAGCCCAACGCGGGTTGTTGGATTTTTCCGCAATTATATTAACAACCTCTTCGTTAAGACCGAGGTTAAGAATGGTGTCCATCATGCCGGGCATTGAAGCGCGGGCGCCCGAACGAACCGAAACGAGGAGCGGATTTTCCTTATCGCCGAACTTTTTGCCGGTGATGGTTTCCATCTTCTCGATATATTCCATTATCTGAGCCTGGATCTCATCGTTGATCTTCTGACCGTCTTCATAATACTGTGTGCAAGCCTCGGTGGAAATGGTGAAGCCCTGCGGAACGGGAAGACCTAATCCGGTCATCTCTGCAAGGTTAGCACCCTTACCGCCCAAAAGCTCACGCATTTTGGCGTTGCCTTCGCTGAAAAGGTAAACGTACTTGTGACTCATTAAGAATCGACCTCCTGAATTTTTTATGGATAATATCCATTATTGACAAAGCTACGCTAATCGCCTACGCGTTAGGTATCCATACCATTATATCAAGTATCTTGCCAAAAATAAAGCTTTTTTTTCGATTTTTAATAAATAAATTAAATTTATATAATATTAGCTATATTTTACGGCTCTGTTTCGCCGTTTGATATTCTTTCTGCCGTATTTATAACAATATTTCCGACTTTTTTTATCGTTTCGCCGTTCATACGCGTGGCGGGAGCAGAAACGCTGAAGGCATAGCGGTATTCGCCGTAAACGTCGCGCACGGCGGCGGCAACGCAGCATACGCCGTTTTCGTTTTCTTCGCAGTCGGTTGCGTATCCATTTTTGCGTACTGTTTCAAGCTCTTTTAAAAACAGGGAATAATCGGTAATTGTTTTATCGGTCTTTTGCACTATTTTTGTGGAATGCCATATCTTTTCGGTTTCATCCGGCTCAAGCTGCGCCATTATCGCCTTGCCTACGGCGGTATAGACCATAGGAAGCGAAAGCCCTACGCGAGACACCATTCGCACCGAGTTTTTGGGCGATTCGAATTTATCGATATAAATTATTTCGCCGCCGTTTCTTTCAACAAGGTGTACGGTCTCGCCCGTAGCTGCCGAAAGCCTTTCTAAATGCCGTTTTGCGTAACGGCGTATATCGAGCTTTGAAAGCGTGCCTGCCGAAAGCTTTAAAAACTTTAATGTAAGCCTGTATTTTTCGGTAAGCGGATTTTTAGCGGCGTATCCGAGAGAAACAAGCGTTGAAAGCAGCCTGAACACCGTTGTTTTGTTAAGTCCCGAAGCGGCGGAAAGCTCGGTTATGCCGCTTTCGCCGTTTTTGCAAAGCAGCTCGATAACGGAAAACGTGCGCTCTACGGACTGTACGGGAGATTGATCTGCCATATTTACACCCTCCTTAACAAAGGAATTTTACCACAAAGAAAAACTTTTTGCAATTGCCGCTTGACATTTATTTTAAGAGTGGTAAAATATAATTGTAAATTTTGAAACGCTGTTTCACGATGTGAAACAAGGAGGTACATATGGAAAATTTAATCAAAGAAATTTCCGCCGCCGGCGTTGTTCCGGTAGTAAAGCTTGACGACGCCGCAAATGCCGTGAAATTGGCTGAGGCTTTAAGAAAAGGCGGACTTAACTGTGCGGAAATAACCTTCCGTACCGACGCGGCAGAGGAGTCTATAAGGCTTATAGCTGAAAAATATCCCGATATGCTTATTGCCGCGGGCACCGTACTTACAGCCGAGCAGGCCGATAAGGCCATGGCGGCGGGGGCTAAGTTTATTGTAAGCCCCGGTCTTAACCCCGATGTGGTTCGTCACTGCAGAGCTATGGGCTATCCGATCGTTCCGGGGGTTTGCACGCCGGGCGAGGTTGAAAAGGCGCTTTCTTTCGGGCTTAAATACCTTAAATTCTTTCCTGCTGAGGCGGCGGGCGGCGTTAAAATGATAAAGGCTATGGCGGCGCCCTATACTATGGTTCGCTTTATGCCGACCGGCGGAATAAACGTATCTAACCTTGCCGATTATTTAAGCTGCAAGGCGGTATTTGCATGCGGCGGCAGCTGGATGGTGCCGTCTGCCGAAATTGACGGCGGCAGGTTTGATACAATTGAAAAGCTTACGGCCGAAGCCGTTACACTTTTAAAGGAGATAAGAAAATGAGAGTTATAACATTCGGAGAGCTTATGTTAAGATTAGCACCGGAGGGCTATTACCGCTTTTTGCAGGCGGATAAGCTTGGCGCGACCTTCGGCGGCGGAGAAGCTAACGTTGCGGTTTCGCTTGCAAACTACGGCATAGACGCCGCGTTTGTTTCAAAGCTTCCGACTCACGAGATAGGTCAGGCGGCGGTAAACTCGCTGCGCAAATTCGGCGTTGATACCTCGCTTATTACAAGAGGCGGCGACAGAGTGGGAATTTATTTTCTTGAAAAGGGCGCGTCGCAGCGACCTTCGAAGGTTATATACGACCGCGCGCATTCTGCAATAGCCGAGGCTGCAAGCGAAGATTTCAACTGGGAAAAAATATTCGAGGGCGCCGATTGGTTCCACTTTACGGGTATTACCCCCGCTCTCGGCGATAATGTGGCGGATATATGCCTTGAAGCGGTTAAGGCGGCGAAAAAGCACGGCGTTAAGGTAAGCTGCGACCTTAATTACCGCAAAAAGCTTTGGACAAGAGAAAAGGCCGGCAGGGTTATGGGCGAGCTTATGAAATATGTTGACGTTTGCATTGCCAACGAAGAGGACGCGGCAGACGTATTCGGCATTAAGGCGGCAAACACCGATGTTACAAAGGGTGAAGTAAACCACGAGGGTTATAAGGACGTTGCAAAACAGCTTTGCGACCGTTTCGGTTTTTCAAACGTTGCAATAACCCTGCGCTCTTCAATTTCGGCTAACGATAACGACTGGGCGGCAATGCTTTATAACGGCAGCGATTATTATTTCAGCAAGCAGTACCGTATGCATATCGTTGACCGCGTGGGCGGCGGCGACAGCTTCGGCGGCGGACTTATTTATGCGCTTCTTAATAATTATTCCGCGCAGGATACAATTGAGTTTGCGGTAGCGGCAAGCTGCCTTAAGCACTCGGTAGAGGGCGACTATAACTGTGTAAGCGTGGCAGAGGTTCAAAACCTTGCGGGCGGCGACGGCAGCGGAAGGGTTCAGAGATAACTGTATAGGCTTTAAAATACCGTGCCGTTGTTTTAAAAAAGAGAACGGATTGCCACAGCCGCTTACGCGGCTTTGCCGTGACAGATAAACGAAAGTTTATCCGTACGCCTTATGTATTTGCAATAACTAAACGGCTTGTCATTCTGAACGCGAAGCGCGAAAGAATCCGTAATCCCCTTGAAAGAGAAACGGGTTGCCGCGCACCTAACAGCGGTCTCGCCTGCCGGCTCGGTCGGTGCTTCTGCTTCGCAGAGGTGTCCACCGGACACCCGCACCGCAATGACGGGGAGTGTGAAAACGGCTTATCGCACACCTTACGGTAATGCCGTTTTAAAACAAACAGCCCCCGAACGGAGTTTCCGTTCGGGGGCTGCGTCTATTTATCCCATTTGTTGCAAAGCGCCGTTATTTGGTCGGCAAACGCCGCTATATCCTTGTTGGCTGCTTGACGGTACTTTTCTATAATGCTTAACAGCCGTTTTCCTGCGGTTAAAAGGCGTGCGAATACAGCCTCGTCGCGTTTGTTGCGCGGCTTTTGCTCAATTCTTTTTCTGTTGCCCTTTTCAAGGCATATTCCCGTGAGCAGATCGTATGAGGCTCCGTTATAAGGAGCGACAGCCGGAATATTAAGCGTTTCGGTAACGGCGGCGGCAAATTCGTCGCACACGGTATCGTTGCCGTGGTTTACAAAGACCTGCTTGGGCTTTTGCTTAAAGCCGTTAAGCCACGAAAGCAGGATCCTTTTATCGGCGTGGCCGCTTATGCCCTCTAACTGCTCGATGTGTGCGTTTACCTGCACCGTTTCGCCGAAAAGCCTTACGCTCGGCGCGCCGTTTATAATCGACCTTCCGAGAGTTCCCTCTGCCTGATAGCCTACGAACAGTATTGTACTGTCTTTCCTCCAGAGGTTATGCTTAAGGTGATGGCGTATTCTGCCGGCTTCGCACATTCCGCTTGCGGAAAGTATGACCTTTGGCGTTTTATCTATATTTATCCGCACCGAATCGTCGCTTGTAACGGAAAGCTTTAAATCGGGAAACTTTATCGGGTTTATCCCGCTTTTAAGCAAGGCTTCGGTCTCTTCGTCGTAATATCCGTAAAGCGAGCCGCTGTATATCTCGGTTGCTTCTACCGCTAAGGGGCTGTCTACATAAACAGGGAAATGCGCGTGATTTTTCACAAGCCCTTTTTCCTTTATTATACGTAAAAGATATAAAAGCTCCTGCGTTCTGCCCACGGCAAAGGAGGGTATAACCACGTTTCCGCCGCGGTCAAGGGTTTCGTTTATTACACGGGAAAGCTGGGTTACATAGTCCGGTCTTTCACCGTGCAGGCGGTTGCCGTAGGTTGATTCTATTATTATGTAGTCCGCGGCTTCTGGCTGACCGGGGTTTTTAACAAGCGGACGGTCTGTATTGCCGAGATCGCCCGAAAACACAACCGTTTCGGTTTTGCCGTTTTCGGTAACCGTTACGCTTATGCTGGCAGAGCCTAAAAGATGCCCCGCGTCGGTAAATTTTATTTTAATACCCTCTGTTATTTCGTATTCCTTTTCATATTCGCAGGGTACAAACTGCTTCAGGGCTTTTAAAACGTCCTCAGCCGTGTAAAGCGGAACATACGGCGCGGCGCCCGAACGCTTTGCCTTGCGGTTGCGCCATTCTGCTTCAAATTCCTGTATATGCGCCGAATCAAGCAGCATTATAGAGCAGAGCTTCTGCGTTGCCTCGGTTGTGTAAACGGGGCCCTTAAACCCGCCGGAGGTAAGCTCCGGAATTTTGCCGGAATGGTCTATATGTGCGTGGGTAAGCAAAAGAAAATCTACCTGACCCGGCAGTACGGGCAGGTCGGAATTTTCATATATATCGGGTCCCTGTTCCATACCGCAATCTACCATTACGGTTTTACCGCACGCCTCAAGCAGTGTGCAGGAGCCTGTTACTTCATGCGCGGCTCCGCAAAACGTAATTTTCATGGTACCACATCCTTTTTATATATTATAACGCCGAAATCTGCGTTTTTCAATAATATTTGTTCGTATACAATAAATTTTACGCTGTTATAAGTATAAAATATTATTTAATATTTTTACGAAAAAACTCTTTTTGTGTCGGACGTTTTGTGTTATTATATATATGTAGTTTTAAATAACGGAGGACTGGAAATGGCAAGCATTGATTTTAAACACACCCCCTACGGCGACTTAGCGCTTATCAGTATGCGCGGCTGCGAGGATATCGCCTCTCAGGTGGACTATTACCTTAAGCAATGGCGTAATATACCTGAGGACGAATCCTTTGTGATTCCGGCAAACTGCCCGCGCTTCGGAACCGGCGAAGCAAAAGCGGTTTTAAAGCACACCGCACGCGGACTTGACGCATACATACTCTGCGATTGCTTTAATTACAGCGTAACCTATAAAATGTACGGGCAGACCGTTCCTATGAGCCCGGACGACCATTATCAGGATTTAAAGCGTATTATAGCGGCGCTCGGCGGTAAGGCGAGAAGAATAACCGTTATTATGCCTATGCTGTACGAGGGCAGGCAGCACCGCAGAACCGCAAGGGAATCAATGGACTGCGCAATGGCGCTTCAGGAATTGGTTTCAATGGGTGTTAAAAACATAGTTACGTTTGACGCGCACGACCCGCGCGTTAACAACGCAATACCGCTTGACGGCTTTGATAACGTTCAGGCGGCTTACCAGATGATAAAGGCGCTGCTTAAAACAGTGCCGGATATCAAGCTTGACCGCGACCACACAATGATAGTATCGCCGGACGAAGGCGGTATGGGACGCTGCATTTACTATTCCTCCGTTTTAGGGTTAGAGCTTGGTATGTTCTATAAACGCCGTAACTATTCCGTAATAGTAAACGGCAGAAACCCGATCGAGGCGCACGAGTTTTTGGGCAACGATATCACCGGCAAGGATCTGATACTTGTAGACGATATGATCTCATCGGGAGAATCTATGCTTGACATTGCCGCAAAGCTTAAGGAAAAGGGCGCGGGCAGAATTTTCATTTTCTCCACGTTCGGTCTTTTTGTAGAGGGCTTTGAAAAATTTGACGAATATTATAAGGACGGAAAGATAGATAAGATATTCACCACAAATCTTATTTATCAGCCGAAGGAGCTTTTAGAGCGCGAATGGTATTGCAGCGTTAATATGTCTAAGTATATAGCGCTGCTTGTTGAGACTCTAAACCTTGATAATTCTATAAGCAGTCTTCTTGATCCGGTTGACCGCATTAAAAAAATCGTTTCGAAATACGAAAGCAAATAAATCGGTTTACACTTCAGCCCCCGCAGATACTCTGCGAGGGCTGTGTTTTATCTTATTGCTGTAAATCGGCTTTTTTGAGGGCGTTTCCGCTGTAAGAAATATTACGTGATTTGATTGTAACCGATTTAATATCACCGTCTCCCTTCGGCACGGTAAGCGCTTCGCTATAGGTTAAATACGGCTCATAACCGTTTTTCGTTAAATGCACGTCGTATATATCAATATTATAATCGGTGTATCCTTCTAAGGTGTAGCGGTAATGTATAAAAACCGTTATTTTATTATCGGGCTTAATGTCGGTACATATGCAGTTATCGCTTTCGCTGTAATATGTATTTATGATTTTTGCCGTTTTAAATTCTTGCGAAAATCTTTTCTCCGCCCTGGAAACGCATACGCTGAGAGCATTTTTTAAATTAAATTCGGTATATCCGCAAACCGAGCATTTGCCGGTGCTTTCATTTAGCGTGTGCTGCGCTTTTTCCCCTGATGTAACGCCGCAGGCACAAACGGCGGCGCTGCTGCAGGTGGCGGCGCTGAACGAATGCGTATGAGCTTCTTTGGCGCCTTCGGGTTTGGAGGGAGACGGCTTCCGATCGGTTGACGGCTCAGGTGCGGCGGCTTTACTGTTGCCGGCGGAAGCGTCCGAAGAAGAAAAATTCCCGTAAACGGGTGCAGGTCCTTCAGATGTCTTGGCTTTTCCGCATGAGCAAATTCCCGAAAGAAACATTAAAAAAACAAAGTATACGGCGATTTTTTTCATAAAATACCCCTTAATTTACAGTTTGAATTATTATATCATAAAAACGGTAAAAATGAAAGGGCTGTATTTACAGTTTAAAATTCTGTTGTAATTTCATAATTTTGTGGTATAATGTTGTGTGCGATTAAAATATGCACGCAAACTGTGAAAGGAATGCTGATATATGTCTTTTAAAAAAGCGTGGGATAATACAGTCGGCTTTTTTACCGATATACTTCCGAAATTTTTTAAGACTAATTTTGAAATTACCTCTACAAAGCGCTCGAAAATTGTAGGCGCGGTAATTTGCGTTGTAACGCTGATTGCAATAATTCTTGACGTTAACGCCTATACCTCGCAGGATTTTTCCGCAAAATGGATATTGCTTGCCGCCACGCTCTTGTGCCCGTTTATTTTGGGGCTTACGGCGGCTTATACGGTGAAAATTAAAAACGATATTATAAATAAGGTTTGGCATTTTCTGTTTTTGCTGCTTGTTCCCATAGTCACTATAACAATGACCGAATGCTTAAATAACGTATTTATATATAATATGACCTACTTAGGCTTTTTGGGTAACTACTTACTTATAATTATACTTTATTTTTTGGTATATACGGCGTCGGGCAGCATAAGACTGCCGCTGCTTATAATAAATCCCGTGCTTTTCGGGCTTGCCGTGGCGCACAGCTACATTATGGATTTCCGCGGCACGCCGTTTTTGCCTATGGATTTTTTAAGCATAAAAACCGCGGCGGGCGTTGCAAACACATATAATTATACGCCTACTTATAAAATAATGACCGCCTCTATGATATTCATATTTACAATTATTTTAGGCGTGAAAATGCGCACGCCTAAGTATAATATGCTTACAAAGGTGATAACGCGTTGCTTTGCGGGAACATTTTCTTCGGTTTTGCTTATTCTGTTTTATTTCACAAGCGTTTTTGCCAATTTGGGCGTTCGACCGGATTTCTGGAATCAGACAAGGGGCTACCACAATTACGGCTTTGCGTTCAACTTTTTCTGCAATACAAAATACCTTTATATGTCGGAGCCGAGCAACTATAACCCCGATGAAATTAAGGAATATGTAAACAGCGTTGTAAGCAAGGACGATACAAAGCCTGAAGTTGATAACAGCTATACAAAGCCGAATATTATATGCATAATGAACGAGTCGCTTTCCGACCTTCAGGTGCTCGGCAATCTTACAACCAACGAAGATTATATGCCGTTTATGCACAGTCTTACCGAAAATACGGTAAAGGGCAATCTTTATGTTCCCGTAATAGGCGCGGGAACCTCCAACACCGAATTTGAGTTTTTAACCGGTCACACTACCGCGTTTTTGCCGTCGGGCAGCAACGCGTATATGCTTTATATTAAAAATCCCATAGCTTCGCTTGTTTCAACCCTTATGGCGCAGAATTATTCGTCTGCCGCGCTTCACCCCTATTATGCCGCGGGCTGGAACCGTACCAACGTTTATAAATATATGGGATTTAGCAAATTCACAAGCCTTGAAAATATAATAGATATTTCGCTTATGCGCGAATATCAGGCTAACGGTAGCGATCCCAATTATCTTCAACAGCTTATAGAGCAGGCGTATCCCAATGAAGGCAATATGCTTATGCGCCAGTATATAAGCGATTCCTACGATTATAAGCTGCTTATAAGAGACTTTGAGCAAAGGGATAAGTCCGTGCCTTATTTTGCGTTTAACGTTACAATGCAAAATCACGGCGGATATACTAACAGCTGCGTTAATTTCGACGAAAGCATATACGCTACCTCGGTTTCAAAGGATTATATAAAGGCTAATAAATATCTTTCTCTTGTTAAGGCAAGCGACAATGCGTTTAAAGAGCTTATAGATTATTTCAGCACGGTCAAGGAGCCTACGGTTATATGTATGTTCGGCGACCATCAGCCCTCGGTGGAAACCGATTTTATATGCGAGCTCTTAGGCGTAAACAGTCTTTCGGGTCTTACCGCTGAGCAGGAGCAAAACCGCCATGTAACGCCGTTTATTATATGGGCGAATTACGATATTGAGGAAAAACAGATAGAAAAGCTGAGTTCAAACTACCTTTCCTCACTTGTGCTTGAAACCGCGGGCGTAAAGCTTACCGAATATAATAAGTATTTGCTTAAGCTTTCAGAAACCCTGCCGGTTATAGATACCGTAGGGTATATCGACAGCGAAAATAATTATTATAAGTGGAGCGACGTATCGCCGTACAGCCATCTGCTTGACGAATACGAGAAGGTTCAGTATAACAATATTTTCGACCAGAAGAATATAAAAAGAGACGTATTTTATATAAACGGTTATGAGATCGAGCTGCCGAGCGAGGAAAATACCCAGTCGGAGGAGCAGTAATGCGGAACACTACGCTTTGCCATATTGAAAAGAACGGGTGCTACCTTATGCTGCACCGTGTAAAAAAGGAAAACGACCTTAACCGTGATAAATGGGTAGGCATAGGCGGTAAATTCGAGGATAAGGAAAGCCCCGAAGAGGCAAACCTGCGCGAAACGCTTGAGGAAACGGGGCTTACCCTTAAAAACGCCGAATACCGCGGGATAGTAACCTTTGTTTCGGATAAATGGGAAACCGAATATATGCATATATTTTATGCCGATAAATTTGAGGGCACCGTTAAGGAATGCGACGAGGGCGAGCTTTGCTGGGTTAATAAAAAGGATATTTTTTCTCTTCCCATATGGGAGGGGGACAAGATATTTCTTCGTCTGCTTGACGAAAAAACGCCTTTTTTCTCGCTAAAGCTCGAATATATGGGCGAAAGGCTTGTAAACGCCGTTTTGAACGGTGAAAAATTAAATGTGGGTAAGGGTACGTTATGAATATTTGTATATACGGCGCTTCAAGCAGTATTATAGCGGGCGCTTACATAAACCCCGTCGAGGAGCTTGGCGCAAGGCTTGCAAAGCGCGGTCATACACTTGTTTTCGGCGGCGGTAAATACGGTCTTATGGGGGCGGCGGTGCGCGGCGTAAAGGCGGCGGGCGGCAGGGCTTTGGCTGTTGTACCCGAATTTTTGGCGTCCGGCGGAATTATATACGAGGATTGCGACGAAATAGTGTATACCGATACTATGCGCCGCCGCAAGGAAATAATGGAGGACCGTGCGGACGCGTTTATAATAACACCCGGCGGCCCTGGCACTCTGGACGAATTTTTTGAAATTTTAACCCTAAAACAGCTCGGCCGCCATAAAAAGCCGATTGCGGTGTTTAACGTATGCGGATATTACGATAATCTTATAAAACAGCTTGAAAACGCGGTAAGGGAGCATTTTATGTCCCCCGAAAACTTAAAGCTTTTCGGCGTTTTTCAAAGCTCGGACAGGCTTATTTCCTATCTTGAAGAAAACAGGGACGTATTTTTTGAAACCGCAGAGCTGCGCTATACAAAGCGGTAAGCGGTTTTGCATTAAAAAAATGTTGACAAGCGCAAAATAACGTGTTATACTGCATTAGTATGCGGAATTGTCTCTTTTTTCCGTAAATTTAATATTTGGAGGTGTAACAGTGCCTACGTTTAACCAGTTGGTTCGCAACGGCCGCGAAACTATCGAGAAGAAGGCTAAGGCTCCGGCTCTTTTAAAGGGTTATAACTCTATGAAACGCCAGCAGACCGATAACGATTCTCCTCAAAAGCGCGGTGTTTGCACAGCCGTAAAAACTTCCACGCCGAAGAAGCCGAACTCAGCTCTGCGTAAAATTGCAAGAGTACGTCTTTCCAACGGAATCGAGGTTTCAGCCTACATTCCCGGAATAGGACACAATCTTCAAGAGCACAGCGTTGTTCTGATCAGAGGCGGACGTGTTAAGGATCTCCCCGGTGTGCGTTACCATATCGTGCGCGGAACCCTTGATACACAGGGCGTAGCAAAGAGAATGCAAAGCCGTTCAAAGTACGGTGCAAAGCGTCCTAAAGCAGGTGCGAAGTAATTAAAGAAAAATTTATCTCTGCTGCATATTAAAAGCGGCGGCGTTTATAATATATGAATATATAACGCCTCTGCTCGGTGCCACGGGGAAAAGCTTCGAGTACCAATGAATTCATTACTATGAAGGAGGGAAGTAAAGTGCCAAGAAGAGGCTTTGTCGCAAAACGCGACGTATTGCCGGATCCGGTATACAATTCAAAGAAGGTAACCCGTCTTATCAACAACATTATGCTTGACGGTAAAAAGGGTGTTGCTCAGCGAATAGTATACGGCGCTTTCGACATTATCAGTGAAAAAACGGGCAAGGACCCGCTTGAGGTATTTGATCAGGCTATGGAAAACGTTATGCCGCAGCTTGAGGTTAAGGCTGTCCGTAAGGGCGGCGCTACCTATCAGGTACCTTTTGAGGTTCGCGCCGAAAGAAAGCAGACCTTAGGTCTGCGCTGGCTGACAACTTACAGCCGCGCCCGCAGCGAGAGGACTATGAAAGAGCGTCTCGCAGGCGAAATTTTAGACGCCGTTAACGGCATGGGCGGCGCTGCCAAGAAGCGTGAGGATACTCACAAGATGGCAGAGGCCAACAGAGCGTTTGCTCATTACAGATGGTAGTTTGTATCTACTGATATTTTGTTTCCGTTTTATGCGGATTGGAGGTTAATATGCCAAGAAAAGTATCTCTTGAAATGACAAGAAATATTGGTATAATGGCACATATTGACGCCGGTAAAACTACCACCACCGAGCGTATCCTTTTCTATACCGGTATTAACCGTAAGATGGGCGAAACTCACGACGGCGCGTCAACTATGGACTGGATGGAGCAGGAGCAGGAAAGAGGTATTACAATTACCTCCGCTGCTACCACCTGCTTCTGGAAAGACCATCGTATCAATATTATCGACACTCCCGGACACGTTGACTTCACCGTTGAAGTTCAGCGTTCACTCCGCGTGCTTGACGGTTCCGTAACCGTTCTGTGCGCAAAGGGCGGTGTTGAGCCGCAGTCTGAAACTGTTTGGCGTCAGGCTGACGAATATCACGTACCGAGAATGATCTATGTTAACAAAATGGACATTATGGGTGCGGATTTCTACCACGTTCTTGATATGATTAAGGAACGTTTCAACTGCAACGGTGTTCCGATTCAGCTGCCTATCGGCTCTGAGGACACCTTCAGGGGAATTGTTGACCTTGTTAATATGGACGCGGAAATTTACTACGACGACCTCGGAAAGGACGTAAGACACGAGCCTATTCCGGAGGATATGGTAGAGCTTGCCAACAAATATCACACCGAGCTTATCGAGCATATTGTTGAGCAGGACGAAGAGCTGATGGAAAAATACTTCGAGGGCGAGGAGCCGTCTGTTGAACAGATAAAGAAGATAATCCGTCAGTCCACAATAGCTAATAATATGGTGCCGATTACCTGCGGTACTTCATACAGAAACAAGGGCGTTCAGCCGCTCCTTGACGCTATTGTTGATTATATGCCGGCTCCGACCGACATTGAGGCTATAAAGGGTACAAACCCTGAGACCGGCGAAGAGGAAGACAGACATTCCTCCGATTCAGAGCCGTTCTCTGCTCTTGCATTTAAAATTGCCACCGACCCGTTCGTTGGTAAGATATGCTTCTTCCGCGTTTACTCCGGTACTGTTGACGCAGGCGCCGGCGTTTATAACTCGGTTAAGCAGAACAAGGAGCGTATGGGACGTATTCTTCAGATGCACGCTAACCACCGTGAGGATATTGAAACCTGCTACGCCGGCGATATTGCCGCTGCCGTAGGTCTTAAAAACACCACCACGGGCGATACCCTGTGTGACGAGAAGCACCCGATCATACTTGAATCGATGAACTTCCCGGAGCCTGTTATCCGCGTTGCTATCGAGCCTAAGACCAAAGCAGGTCAGGAAAAAATGGGCCTTGCCCTTGCAAAGCTTGCGGAAGAAGACCCGACCTTTAAGTGCTATACCGATGAAGAGACCGGTCAGACCATTATCGCAGGTATGGGTGAATTACACCTTGAAATAATCGTTGACCGTTTGCTTCGCGAATTTAAGGTAGAGGCTAACGTGGGCGCGCCGCAGGTTGCTTATAAAGAAAGCATCCGTAAAAAGGTTGACCACGAAACTAAGTATAAACGCCAGTCTGGCGGTTCAGGTCAGTACGGTCACGTTAAAATTATCGTTGAACCGAACGAATCCGGCGCCGGCTATGAGTTTATCAACGCCGTTACCGGCGGTACTATCCCGAAGGAATTTATCCCTGCGGTTGATACAGGTATCCGCGGCGCATTGCAGGCAGGCGTGCTTGCAGGCTATCCGGTAGTTGACGTTAAGGTAACTCTGTACGACGGTTCTTATCACGAGGTTGACTCTTCCGAAATGGCATTTAAGATCGCCGGTTCTATGGCGTTTAAAGAGGCTTGCCGCTTAGCAGACCCCGTACTTCTCGAACCTATTATGAAGGTTACGGTTATTGTACCTGAGGAGTATATGGGCGACGTTATAGGCGACCTTAACTCTCGCCGCGGCGAAATTCAGGGCTTTGAGGATCGTTCGGGCGTTAAGCAGATCAATGCCCGCGTACCGCTCGGAGATATGTTCGGCTACGCTACCGACCTGCGCTCTAAAACACAGGGCCGCGGTCAGTATGTAATGGAGCCGGACGGCTATAAGGAAGTTCCGAAGAGCATTTCCGAAAAGATTATCTCTGCCCGTGCAAAGAAAGACTGATTATAAAGCAAATAATGCTTGCTTTTTTAAGTCAAATTTGTTAAACTATAATTAAATAATATTGCATATAGTATAAGGAGGAAAATATACAATGGCAAAGGCAAAATTTGAACGTAACAAACCCCATGTAAACATTGGTACCATCGGTCACGTTGACCACGGTAAAACCACTCTTACTGCTGCTATCACTAAGTATCTTTCACTTAAGGGTCAGGCTCAGTTCGAGGATTATGCAAACATCGATAAGGCTCCTGAAGAGAGAGAGCGCGGTATTACAATCAACACCGCTCACGTTGAGTACGAGACCGATAACCGTCACTATGCTCACGTTGACTGCCCCGGACATGCCGACTATGTTAAGAACATGATCACCGGTGCTGCTCAGATGGACGGCGCTATCCTTGTTATCGCTGCTACCGACGGCCCGATGGCTCAGACTAAGGAGCACCTTCTCCTTGCCCGTCAGGTTGGCGTTCCGTACATTGTTGTATTTATGAACAAGTGCGATCAGGTTGACGATCCTGAGCTTCTTGAACTCGTTGAGATGGAAATCCGTGAGACTCTTGATAAATATGAGTTCCCCGGCGACGACACCCCGATCATCAAGGGTTCTGCTCTTGTTGCTCTTGAGTGCACCTCTACCGATCCGAACGCTCCCGAATATGCTCCGATCAAAGAGCTTATGGACGCTGTTGACAGCTATATTCCGACTCCGGATCGTAAGTCTGACCTCCCGTTCCTTATGCCGATCGAGGACGTTATGACCATTTCCGGCCGCGGTACCGTTGTTACCGGCCGTGTTGAGCGCGGACAGCTCAACGCAGGCGACGAAGTTGAGATCATCGGTCTCACCGAAGAGCGCAAGAAAACCGTTGTTACTTCTATGGAAATGTTCCGCAAGACCCTCGACTTCTGCGAGGCCGGCGATAACGTTGGTGCACTTCTCCGCGGCATAGGCCGTGAAGAGGTTGAGCGCGGTCAGGTTCTCTGCAAACCCGGTTCAATTCATCCGCACACCAAGTTCCACGGTCAGGTTTACGTTCTTACTAAAGAAGAGGGCGGCCGTCATACTCCGTTCTTCAACAACTATCGTCCGCAGTTCTACTTCAGAACTACCGACGTTACCGGCGTAATCACCCTTCCCGAGGGCACCGAGATGTGCATGCCCGGCGATAACGTAGAGATGGACGTTGAGCTTATCACTCCTATCGCTATTGAAGAAGGTCTCCGCTTCGCTATCCGTGAAGGCGGCCGTACCGTTGGTTCGGGCGTTGTTACCAAAGTAAACGCTTAATCCGTTTTATAATTAAAAACAACTGTTAAGGCTTTTGCCTTAGCAGTTGTTTTTTTAATGCGGAATTCGAAATGCGGAATTATGTTGTTTTGAAAACCTGTAAGGCGGACTCGGGTTTTTTCCTTTTAAGGGGAACGGATTGCCGCGGGGCTTTGCCCCTCGCAATGACGGGGGAGGGAAAAACGGATTGCCACGCGCCTTACGGAGGTCTCGCCTGCCGGCTCGGTCGGTGCTTCTGCTTCGCAGAGGTGTCCACCGGAC
>ERZ825137.2080-NODE-2080-length-24113-cov-3.019411_pt1 | contig 24113 bp, 17 predicted proteins | sample MGYA00519873_ERZ825137 | MGnify/ENA primary metagenome ERZ825137 (study PRJEB31778, sample SAMEA3449190) | human gut metagenome | biome: human gut; feature: human-associated habitat; material: faeces | place: United Kingdom | collected 2010/2012 ...
GCCGTATCGAAAAAGGTACAATGCCAAAGAACCCGGTAGCAGTGAAATCCATTGTATCAACCCCGCTTGCAGATGCGATAGCGGCACATTATGGAGTGGAACTTCGTAACGTACTTACCGGTTTCAAATGGATTGGAGACCAGATTGCGAAACTGGAGGCTGCGGGAGAAAAGGAGCGGTTTATTTTCGGGTTCGAGGAGAGCTACGGATATTTGGCCGGACCATATGTACGGGACAAAGATGCAGTAGTGGGATCTATGTTAATCTGTGAAATGGCAGCTTATTATCGCAGCAAGGGTTCTTCCATTAAAGAACGACTGGAAGAAATTTATGCGGAATACGGACGTTATTTGAATCAGGTAGACAGCTTTGAATTTCCGGGCCTTTCCGGTATGGAAAAGATGGATGCGATTATGGAAGGACTTCGCAAAAATCCACCGAAAGCATTTGCAGGTTATACGGTAGAAAAAGCAACGGATTATAAAAATACAGAAGAAACAGGACTTCCATCTGCGAATATTCTGATTTACACTTTGGAAGGCGGAGCAACTGTGATTGTCCGCCCGTCAGGAACAGAACCAAAGATTAAAGCATATTTTACGACACTTGGAAAAGATATGGCAGAGGCAAAAGCGCAGAAGGATAAGCTTGCCGAAGCATTAAAACCTGTGATGGCATAGTTGGGCAGCATAATCATCCAGTGCCTGTAACGCTTCTTTTGACATAGGAAGGACTGCAATCAGATTAAAGATGGTCATTAGTCCGACTCCAATATCACCCAAATCCCAGACGAAAGTGTAAGTGGATAAGCCGCCTATGAACAGCATGATTAAGGCGAGCAGCTTGTAAAGGCTCTGGAATATCCATTTATCTCCGAATAAATAGGCCACGTTGGAGCGGGCATAGAACAGAATTCCGATAAAAGTGGAAAAGCTGAACATCCATAAGGTAATAGTGGTAAAAACCACACCTGCATTTCCAAAATGATAATGCATGGCAGTCTGCAAGAGCTCCATGCCAGAAAGCCCTTCTAAGAGGCTTGCTGGGGCAAGGAGCATGATCATTGCAGTACAACTGCAGATGATAATCGTATCGATAATGACACCGAATGCCTGAAATAGACCTGCCTTTGCAGGATGACTGACATCTGCTGCGGCTGCCGCACATGGAGCAGAGCCGGAACCGGCTTCATTGGAAAAGAGTCCACGTTTGACCCCATTCATGAGAGCCGCACCAAAACCACCGGCTGCCGCTTGTCTCAGACCAAAGGCTTCTTCAAAAATCCGTTGGAAAACAGAAGGCAGCAAGGTGATATTCCGGATAATAACATATATGGAAATCAAAAAATAAAATACAGCCATTACCGGAACAATGATATCTAGCACCTTAACCGTTGCATTTTTACGCAGCACAATTATTGCCGCCAGTCCTACAAGCAGGATGGTGGAAAAAAGCGGTGGAATGGAAAATGCATTGTAAAAGGCAGAGGATACCGAATTGCTGATTACCTGACTGACTCCGCACCAACAGAGCAGACCGGAAAATGCAAATAAGACGGCAATGATACTGCGCTTTTTCCCTTTTGCAAAAAGGTCATGGATATAGTAGGCAGGGCCTCCGCGATATCCACTATATAAAGGATCAGGCTGTTTATGAAGCTGTGCCAGTGTAGCTTCAATAAAGGCAGTAGAGGAGCCGATTAATGCGGTAAGCCACATCCAAAATACGGAGCCTGCACCGCCGATGGAAATAGCGGCAACTACACCGACCATATTTCCCATGCCTACACGGGTGGCAGTTGAAATAATTAACGCCTGAATGCCGGAGAGTGCATGTTTATCTACGGTACGCTTTTCCAGCGAAATCCGAAGCATTTCCCGAAAATAACGGACAGGGAGAAAACGCGTCCGAAATGTAAAATAAAGTCCCGTTGGAATCAGCAGAAGCACTAGCAGGGAAATCCCGATAGACGAACTGCCGGGAAGAGGAATGGTAAACAAATCACCCCAGAGTAAGTTATAAAAAAATGCAATACATTTCATAAGTATATACCTCAATTGTTTTTTATAATGTATGACAATATTCGTCAGACTCTTTCAAGTATATAATAGAAAGCATGATTTGTCGAGACTTCATTCCATGCAGTGTTCTGTACATTTTGCATTTGGTTTGTTATAATTGAAAAAAGAAAGCAGGCATAAGGAGGGGAAAAATGTACCGCATTTTAGAATATAATCCTCAGCTTAAGGATTTTATGGCAGATATTGCTCTGCGCATGAATCAGTGGAAAGATACAAAAGAGCGACTGTTAGGTAAGCGCCTGACGCTGGATGAATTTGCCAATGGATATGCATATTTTGGCATCCACCGGACGGACACGGGATGGGTGTACCGTGAGTGGGCACCGGGAGCATATCAGCTTTATTTTATGGGAGAATTTAACCAGTGGAATCCAACCCAATATCCAATGAAACGTCTGGAAAATGGAATCTGGGAGCTGCAGCTTCAGGGGAAAGAGGCCTTGTGGGATGGCTGCAAGATAAAGACGGTGGTCGATGCAAATCTCCAGAGAACGGAACACATTCCTCTTTATGCAAGACGTGTGGTGCAGGATAAGGAAACCATTACATGGTGTGCGGAAGTGGTGGATGACGCAAAGACATTTCCATGGACAGATGAGAATTTTCAGGGGGAAGAGGAACTTTATATTTATGAAGCCCATGTGGGGATGGCGCAGGAAGAAGGGAAAGTAGGCACTTACCGGGAATTTGCGGACAAGATTCTTCCACGGATAAAAAAAGCAGGGTATAATACCATTCAGCTTATGGCAATCATGGAGCATCCTTATTATGGAAGCTTTGGCTATCAGGTTTCCAGTTTCTTTGCGGCTTCCAGTTGGTTTGGAAAACCGGAGGATTTGAAATATTTGATAAACAAGGCGCATAAAATGGGAATTCGTGTACTGCTTGATGTGGTGCATTCCCATGCAGTGAAAAATACAGCGGAAGGGATTCATCAGTTTGACGGTACGACGGAACAGTTTTTCTATGAAGGAGAAAAAGGAGAGCATCCGGCATGGGGAACGAAATGCTTTAATTATGGGAAAGACGAAGTCATTCATTTCCTTCTTTCCAATCTGAAGTTCTGGATGACAGAGTACCATTTTGACGGATTCCGCTTTGATGGAGTAACCTCCATGATTTTCCATGACCATGGACTCGGTTCCAGCTTTGATGACAACCATAAATATTTTTCATTGAACACGCATATTGAGGCACTGACCTATTTACAGCTTGCCAATGAACTGATTCATACGGTAAATCCACAGGCCATCACGATTGCCGAAGACATGTCGGGAATGCCGGGAATGGCACTTCCGGTTCCGGATGGGGGAATCGGCTTCGATTACCGGCTTGGAATGGGACTCCCGGATATGTGGATTCGGACCATAAAAGGGAAGAAGGACGAAGATTGGGATATTGGCGGCATGTGGGGTGATATGTGCCTGCGCAGACCGGGAGAGCATACGGTGGCATATGTGGAAAGCCATGATCAGGCGCTGGTCGGGGACAAGACCTTGATTTTCCGTCTGGCAGATGCCAGTATGTATACGGATATGGATAAAGCTTGCCATAATGTAGTAATTGACCGTGCCATTGCACTGCACAAGATGATTCGTCTGTTTACCATGGCGGGGGCAGGAGAAGCATATCTTAATTTCATGGGAAATGAATTCGGACATCCGGAGTGGATTGATTTTCCGAGGAAAGGAAATGGATGGAGCTTCCATTATTGTCGTAGACAGTGGAGTCTGCTTGACAATGGCTATTTAAAATATCAATGGCTTGGCGAATTTGACCGGGATATGGTAGAACTGACGAAAAAGAATCATATTTACCGGCAGCAGATGGCAAATCTTCTGCTTCTGAAAGAGCCGGAGAAAACCATTGCCTTTTACCGGAACGGATTGGTATTTGCACTCAATTTCCATCCATCCGAGTCATTGGTACATCTTCTGATTCCTGTGCCGCGGAAAGCAGACTATACACTTGAACTGTCCAGTGATGATGAAAAATACGGAGGACAGGGACTGATGAAACATATGACCTATCCGGTGAAAGAATTTGACGGAGTGAGTTATATAGAAGTGTATCTGCCGGCGCGGACAGCGGGGGTGTGGAAAGAGGCGGAGACGCAGGAGGAAGACTGAAGCTGAGTTTCAGGAGCTTTTGAAGTAAGGGTATAAGAAGCATAAATAGTCAGGGGACTGTAGCATTACACTACAGTCCCCTTTCCATTATAAAAATATACGGTTACCATTATTTATTACTTGAGAAAAGGAATCTCATGAAACGGATAAATGTATAGATTACAAGTACCGTTGCGATGATTGTTTCTACAAGTACGACTGGTTTTAAGATTGGAAGCGGTTGTTTTTTATAAATAATGATGTATTTAACTATATTTGTGGAAAATAGACAATATATTTGAGAAACCGAAGGGAAGATATTGTAAAAAATATTAAGAATTGACGGGAGCGTGAACTGTTTGTTACAATGCGGTAACTATCTTTTGACAACTCCCGAGCGAATGAAATCCATTTGCTGTTTGATGTGTTTTTGGAAAATATCGACACCATTTCCCGGCACTTCATTTTTGCGGGTCAGCATACAGATTTTCCATTCATAGTCTCCGTCTGAAAATGGGAGCAGAACAAGATTACTTCGGCTCATATCATCAGAAACGAAATCCACGGTAACAGAAATTCCTTTCTTATCACGAACCATTTTATGGCAGAGGCTGAAGCCGCTTGTTTCAAAAACAATATTTGGTTCAAATCCCGCTTCCCGGCATTTGTTGATAATCAAATCGTGAATTTTAAATTCTCTGCTTTCTATATAAAGTGGTTCATCCTTTAAATCCTCGATTGTGACAGAACTTTTCCGGGCAAGAGGATGATCTTTGTTGACCAGAAGTTTTACCGGAAAAGATTCCAGCTCCAATACGTCGTATAAAGACTCATCGCACGGAGCAAGAGAAAGAGCAACATTTCCCTCGCCTGCACGGAACCAGCGTTCTATCTGTTTGTCCGGGCATTCACGATAGTGAAACTCAATGTCCGGATATTTTTCCCTAAAGTCACGGATACACTCCGGTGTAATCAACCGGATAATGCCGAAGGCAGAGAGCAGATCAACAACACCGTGCTCCTTTTGCTTCAGGTGGAGCAGTTCCTTACGCATGGAGTGATATTCCGCGTCTGTTTTCTTTGCATACTGGTAAAAGTGCTCTCCGCACTCTGTCAATTCCATTTTATTTCCGGTGCGGAGAAAGAGTTCGCAGTCATTTTTATTTTCCAGATTCTTGATAATCTTGCTGACACCCTGTGGAGTCATGTAAAGCAGTTTGGAGGGCTTTGGTAAGATTGTCTTCTTCTGCAACAGTGATAAATACATTTAAGTCTTTCATGTTCATATTATAATGTAACCTCGTATGTTTCCATATTTCCTGTTATTTTTTCAATGATTTCCTTATCTGGTTCTACGTGCGTGCCTGATTCCTTTCTGGCAACCCGGTGGCTTTCGATAATCAGCCGTACTGTCCGGTATAAGAAAGTTTTGTACTCTTCAATAGGAAGCGGTTCTTTGTATAAGATAGAATTGTATCCTGCAGAACCTGCGAGCTCTACAATGGTAAACAGCATAACATTTACATCTTTATAAATATAATCATCTTCATCCACAAGAGTAAGGAAATCATCATAGATTTCATTTTCCACAGCTTCTCCGGTAAACAATGTGGTACGAAGGGCCCCCATCACCAGATTCTTGGAAATAAAATTCAGAAGCGGAAGGTCTTTGACTAAATCATCAATAATGTGGTCAATGATAAAGATTAACTGACTTTCCAATCCGGTAATGTGTGCTTCATTCATTGCCTTGCCAGCCTTATGGAACAACTCGCAGGTTTTGTGGGCAACCAGGTTGTTTTTGATGTCATATTTGTCTTTAAAATAAAGATAAAAGGTTCCCTTTGCGACGCCAGCCTGTTTGACAATGTCGGAGATTGCCGTAGAATTAATTCCTTTTGTAGTGAACAATTCATAAGCTGTGTTCAAAAGGGCAAGTTTTTTTTGCTTTTTGTTTTCATCTACTTTACCCATTTTATTCACCTCATATCCATAATTATAACCAATAAAACAGAGAATGCAATATCTCAGAATAAAAAAATGACCAAAAGTCATAAATTTTATAAAAAACTATTGACTAACAGTCATTTTTAGTATATAGTGCTACTTGAATAAATGACCGATGGTCATAAAAAGTCAGAAAACAAGAAAGGAAGTCAGAGAAATGGTTAAAGTTGGGAAAAAAATTGTAAAGTACAGAGTTGCCATTCTGCTTGCATCTGTATTGCTTCTTATCCCTTCCGTATTTGGGTATTTGGGCACCAGAATCAACTATGATGTTCTTACTTACCTGCCAGAAAACATTGAGACAATGCAGGGTCAGGATATCATGGTCGATGATTTCGGAACCGGTGCTTTTTCTATGCTGATTGTAGATGGCATGGATTCAAAAGATGTAGCAAAATTGAAGGAGCAGGTCGAACAGGTTGACCATGTAACAAAGGTTCTGTGGTACGATTCACTCATGGATATTTCTGTTCCGGAGAGTATGCTGCCGGATAAATTTTATAACGTATTTAATTCAGAAACAGGAACAATGATGGCGGTATTCTTCGATGAATCTACATCAGCAGACGGCACAATGAATGCAATCACAGAGATTCGTAAGATTGCAGGAAAACAGTGTTTCATCAGTGGTATGTCAGCCATCGTAACAGATACGAGAGATTTGGCTGAAAAGGAAACACCACTCTATGTATTGATTGCAGTTATCTTGTCTTGTATCGTACTTGGTGTGACAATGGATTCTATTGTAGTTCCGGTGCTATTCCTGTTAAGTATCGGTATGGCGATTGTGTATAACTTAGGAAGTAACTATTTCTTTGGTGAGATTTCTTATATTACCAAAGCACTTGCGGCGGTATTACAGCTCGGTGTTACAATGGATTACTCTATTTTCCTGATGCACAGTTATCAGGAACAGCAGCAGAAGTGTGGCGGAGATAAGAAAGAGGCTATGGCACATGCCATTGCACAGACGTTCTCTTCTGTAGTGGGGAGTTCAGTTACAACTGTTGCAGGATTTATCGCACTTTGCTTTATGAGCTTTACGTTAGGAAAAGATATCGGTATTGTAATGGCAAAAGGTGTTATCATTGGTGTAATTGCCTGTGTAACGATTTTACCATCTCTGATTCTTACATTTGATAAGCTGATTGAAAAGACCAGTCACAAACCGTTGGTTCCAAATATTAACCGCTTGTCTGATAAAGTTACAAAACATTATTTAGTATATGTAGCAATTTTCCTGGTTTTATTATTCCCTGCAATTTACGGAAATAATCACACCAGTGTATATTACAACTTGGATGAAACCCTTCCAAAGGATTTGCCAAGTATTATTGCGAATGATAAATTGAAAGAAGATTACGATATGAATTCTACCCATATTTTATTGGTAGACAGCACGCTCTCTTCTACAGATGTCAACAAGATGCTGAAAGAAATTGAAAATGTAGATGGTGTTAAATGGGCACTTGGTCTTGACAGTATTGTTGGACCTGGTATTCCATCTGATATGATTCCTGAAAAACTGACCAGTATGTTAAAGACAGATAAATATCAGATGATTATGATTAACTCTATTTACAAAACAGCGTCAGATGAAGTAAATGCTCAGGTTGATGACTTGAATACGATTATAAAGAAATATGACAGCAATGCACTGTTAGTCGGTGAAGCACCACTGACAAAGGATTTGATTGATATCACTGATATCGACTTCAAGATGGTAAGTGCAGTTTCCATCGGTGTTATTTTCGTAATCATCATGCTGTTGTTTAAATCAATCAGCTTACCGATTATTCTGGTTGGTGTTATCGAATTTGCAATTTTTGTAAATATGGGTATTCCATATTATACAGGAACATCCCTTCCATTTGTGGCTTCCATTGTAATCGGTACGATTCAGTTAGGTGCAACCGTTGATTATGCGATTCTGATGACAACCAGATATCGTACAGAGCGTTACAACGGTGCAAGCAAGAAGGATGCCATTACGATTGCACATAAAGCTTCTGCACAGTCTATTATCGTAAGTGCACTGAGCTTCTTTGCAGCAACATTTGGTGTAGGTATGTATTCCAATATTGATATGATTAGTTCTCTTTGCGTATTGATGGCAAGAGGAGCTATCATCAGTATGATTGTAGTAGTATTTATTTTACCATCTATGTTTATGGTATTTGATAAAGTCATCGTAAAGACCAGCAAGGGATTCCTTCCAAAGAAGTCCGATGACAATGGTAATAGCCAAGGTAACAAAGTGCAGGCATAATAGGAGGTTACGGATATGAAAACAAAGAGTATGAGAAGAATGGCTGCTGCCATGGCAGTTGTAATTGCAACCGGAATGGCTGCAAACTGTGGATATCAGAGAAATGTGATTATTGCAAGAGCAGCGGATGTCAATACCAATCAGTTACTGGCTGCATCAAACACAACTTCTGATAAGAAGAGCAGTAAAACAGAAGAAAGCGGTATTACAAAAGAAGAATCTGTTTACGTGAAAGCAGATACTTCAGGAAATGTAAAGTCCACAACCGTTACAGAATGGCTGAAGAATACCGGAAACGGAACACTTGCAGATACTTCTGATTTGAAAGATATCAAGAATATCAAAGGGGACGAAGAATTCCAAACATCAGGATCTGACATTACATGGACGGCAAATGGAGATGACATTTACTATCAGGGAACATCGGATAAGGAACTTCCGGTAGGGGTATCAATTACTTATAAACTGGATGGAAAAGAAATCAGTGCCGAAGATTTGAAGGGGAAAGATGGTAAGGTCGAAATCCATATCAAATACACCAACAAATCAAAAGGAACAAAAGATGTAAATGGAACAGACGAAGAACTTTTCACACCGTTTACCATGATCACAGCAATGCTTCTTCCGGCAGATAAATACGAAAATGTCCAGATTGATAATGGGAAGGTTATCTCCGATGCAGAACGTCAGATTGTAGTCGGAGTTGGATTCCCGGGATTACAGGATAGCCTGAATCTGGAAGACAGCGACATTGAGATTCCGGAAGAAGTTACCATTACTGCTGATGTCAAAGACGCTTCTATTGAACCGTCTATTACAGTAGCCACAACAGATTTCCTTCAGAATGTTGATTTAGATGATATGGATGAGCTTTCTGATTTGAGTGAATCCATGGACGAATTAGATGATGCAACTAACCAGCTGGTAGATGGTTCCCAACAGGCAGCAGACGGAGCAAGCCAGTTAGCAGAAGGCGCCGGAACATTGAAAGACGGAACATCGCAGCTTGCAGCCGGTGTGAGTACCCTGGTAAGCAAGATTCCAACATTAGTAAGTGGAGTAACTGCCCTGGATAACGGTGCAAGTTCCCTTCAGACAGGTGTTGGTACCCTTCAGGCTTCTGTAGACCATAAAGCACAGAGTGAAAAAGACCAGTCCGGACTGGTAGAAGGAGCTGAGACCCTGAATCATGGCGTGAATGATTATACAAATAGTGTCGCAAATATGCAGGCAAAGATGGAAGCAGGAAAGATGACAACAGGTGCGGAAACATTAGCACTTCGTGCGAGCCAGTTAGCTTCCGCTTTAACAAATGCGCAGACAGGTGTAAATGATTTAAAAACAGCTTCTACAAACATGAAACAACGGACAGATGGAATAAAACAGGCAGTAGCAGGGATGAGCCAGCAGGTAGCGGCTCTTCACGGAACCGTTGTTGTAAATTCCGGATTTGAAAAGTCAGTTTCTGAAGCAGATGTGATTGATACAGAAGCATTAAGTGCAGCACTTTCCAATGCAGGTCTTACAGATGAGCAGAAAGCAGCGGTTATGACAGCAGTAAAGAATAATACAAAATCATCCGTGGCAGTAACTGCAGATGATTTGAGTAAAGCAGTAGAAAATGGCAACATCACAGCCAGTGTAGATACAACAGGGATACAGCAGACACTTTCAACATTAGGAGATTATGCAGAAAAAGGAGCCTATGTTGCAAATAGTATTGATAAAGGTGTTACTAGTCTGAAGGCAAGTATGGATGGCGATGGTACTGCCGAAAATCCAGGCGCAGTAGCTGCAGCAAGTCAGGTGGCAGCAGGAGCCAAGTCCTTATCAGATGGTGTAAAGGATGTCAAAGATGGTGTAGACCAGCTGGTTTCTAACAACACCAAGTTACAGACCGGTGCAGGTGCACTTGCAACAGGAGCACAGAAATTATCCGCAGGTGTTGCAACTTTAAGTGAAGGTGTTGCAAGTCTGAAAGCAGGAACCACACAGCTTAGTACAGGAGCGGGAGCACTTGCAACAGGAGCAAATACACTTGGCTCTGGAGTAAGTACCTTAGATGAAGGCGCCGGTACATTGAAAGATGGAATAGAAGCTTTGGCAGAAGGAAACCAGACACTTGCAGAAGGAATGGCAGAATACAAGGCAGAGGCAATTGACAAACTTACTTCCATGTTCCGAGGTGATATCACTAAGATTGCTGACAGACTGCAGGCTATGACAGAACTTGGTCAGGACTACAAATCATACGCAGGAATTAAGGATGGTATGAATGGTTCTACCAAATTCATCATTGAAACAGAAGGTATTGATGATTAATTAAAAAGTAAATTCAGTGATTTGATAAATGAATATGGGAAAGCAAAAAGGAAAGTTCGCAGGAACTTTCCTTTTTGTGTTAGACGTAAGAGAAAAGGTTCGGAGCAGATTTTTTGACCTTGCAGGAAAAATATTTTATTTTCTTGCAACACTTGCCATTTTATTTTACTCTTATATACAAAGGCCTTAATAAGAGGGGAGGAAGCGCGCATGACGATTCAGAAATTTACTGAATTATACAGTATTGTTTATGAAGAATTATATCGGTTTGCATTTTGTATGATGCGGCAGTCCCACGATGCGGAGGATGCAGTCAGCGAAGCAGTGGTTCTGGCATATGAGAATATACAAAGTCTTCGGAAGGAAGAGGCATTCCGCTCATGGATATTTCAGATTACGGCGAATGTATGCAAACGCAAATTAAAGGACAAGAGCCGCCTGGAAGTAGAACTGACAGAGAATCAGAGGTTGTATGAAGAAGACAGAGAATTACAACTGGATATACATAATGCACTCTTTGAATTGAATGAGGAAGAACGTTGTATTGTGGCGATGTCGGCATTAGGAGGATATAACAGTGTGGAAATAGGGACAATGATGAATCTGAATTCCAATACTGTGCGCTCTAAGCGAAAGCGGGCAATCGAGAAGCTTGGCGCAATTATGAAGAAAAAGGAGGTATAAAAATATGGCAGATGCAAATAAGACAGACAAAACTAAGGCAAATGTAAATATAACCGACGAAGAACAGAAAACCATCGAGCAGTTTGCAGGGCAGATGCAGGAGATTCCGGTACCGGGCAGTCTGAGACCAAATCAGATCAAAAAAATGCTTGGGGAGAAATGCCAGAAGAAAAAGGCATGGTGGAAGAATAAACGGGTATATGGCAGCCTGGCAGCGGCTATCGTGCTGGTTGTAGGCCTTGGGATATATGGAATGCAGTCTAAGGAGACAAAGCCTGTTACAGTGACTAAGGATGTGCAGACAGCAAAGAGCTATGAAGAAATTTACGATTGTATTCAGCAATACCAGAAAGAAGCAATGACTACAACAAGTAGCGCACGAAGTTCGCTTTTTGGCAGTGAGTCAGATCCCATGGTAATCAATGAATCTGCAACGATGGAATCTTCAGCGGATACAGTGTCAGCAGGTACAAGGAGTGGGAGCAATGCTTCGGATACCAATGTGCGGACAGAGGGAGTGGGAGAAGCAGATATTGTGAAGACAGACGGAACTTATCTGTATGTGGAGAAGGAAAGTGCTATGGAAATCAGTATTGTGGATGCTTCTACGGATAAGATGAAGGAAGTCTCTGCGATTAAGACGGAAAACGGGAAACAGATATGTGAGTTTTACGTAAAAGATAACAAGGTGTTCCTGTTTACGATGGATTCGGTAAGTGAGACAGATACGGATGGCTATGAGGTTTACAAGGGAACCAATACTTGCTTAGAAACTTATGATGTATCCGATAAAACAGCACCAAAGCATATCGGAACGATTTCACAGAGCGGATATTATAATACGTCGCGTATAGTGGGAGATTATATTTATACATTCAGTAAATACGATGTATATTCGGAAAATGGTAAGGATGCCATTACGGAATATGTGCCGGTTGTATGTGGTGACGCTTTGGAGAGTGATTGCATTTACATGCCGGATGTTCCAGCCGGTCAGTATATAGTGGTTACTTCCATGAATGTAAATGCACCGGAAAACATTGTGGATCAGAAGGCAGTGCTCATGGATTTCGGAGAGCTTTATGTGAGCAGTGAGAATATCTATATTTATGAAACGGTAAGCAATATTGCATTATTACGTGCAGATGGAATGTGGCAGAAGGAAGATGCAAGCCAAACGGAAATCCGAAAGCTGTCTTATAAAGACGGAAAGATTACCGGAGAGGCAAAAGGCGTGGTAGAGGGTTATATTCATGACGCTTTCTGTATTGATGAATATCAAGGAAATCTCCGTATTGTTACCACCATAGATGGAGAACATACGACTACGAATTCCGTGTTTGTACTGGATGAGAATATGGATAAGATTGGCGAAATCAATGGAATTGCTCAGGATGAACGGGTGTATTCGGCAAGATTTTTCGGAGATACAGGTTATTTTGTAACTTATCGTGAGACAGACCCATTGTTTTCTGTAGATTTCTCCGACCCGACGAATCCACAGATTATCGGAAAACTTAAAATTCCGGGATTTTCAGAATATCTGCATTTCTACGGGGAGAATCAGCTTGTGGGAATCGGTATGGATATTGATGAGAAAGCAGGAATTACGAATGGAGTGAAGCTTTCTTTGTTTGATATCTCTGACCCGACGAATGTAAAAGAAGTGCATACCTATACGATTAAAGATATGTACAGCGCAGAATTATTCTGGGATTATAAGGCAGTTTTAATAGACTATGAGAAAAATATGATTGGATTCTCCTGCTATAACAATAGTGAGAATTATTATATTTTCGGTTATGACACAGAAAAAGGATTTGAAGTGAAAATGGAGGAAGATGTGGCTGGTGATTCCTATATGAGTACACGAGGTGTCTATATAGACGACCGCTTTTATGTAGTGAAAGGAAATGCTATTGAGAGTTACCGTATGGGAAGCTTTGAGAAAATTGACGATATTATTTTGTAAAAGGATATTTCCATATTGGTATACAGTATCAATCCCAAAGCAGACGCTTTGTTATGTTAAAACGAATAACGAAGCGTCTGTTTTTTGTTATCATTATGGCTCAAAGGTTATATGAATCGGACATATTTCAGCTTTGGTACCTATCCGCATATTTGGACCAAAGATGCCCACACCGGAAGTGACGATGTTGTGCATGTTGTCTTTTTGCAGATAACCGCAGGGGTTTTCCCACATGAGACGGACCGTCAGATTTCCGGGAAACATTTGTCCATCATGGGTATGACCGCATAAGTCTAAATCCACACCGGCAGCAGAAAGTTCGGACAGTTCTTTGGGCTGATGGTCGATGACAAGGATTGGTTTACTTTGGTCCATGTCTGTCGTGATTTCAGCAGGAGTTTTTCGGGAGTTGATATCCTTGCCCGGACGGGAAGCATCTGCTCTTCCAAAGAGATAAAAGCTGTTGTCAACCAGGATGCCCTCGTCACGTAATAGTCTGATATTTGCTTTTTCAAGAAATTCGTCCATTCTTGGGTCGCTGGCTTTTTCCTGATTCTTTGTATCGAAGGAAAAACCGGCAAGGATTTTTTCTTCAATGTCATGATTGCCATAGCAGGCATAGACACCATATTTACTCTGGATTCCGCGAAGAATGGATTCCAGTTCTTCAGGGTCTTTTAAGGATTCGTATTCATTATCAAAAATGTCTCCGGCAATCACAACCAAATCCGGGTCTTGTGCATTCATTTTCTGCACCATATTGGAAATGTGGTCTTTTCCGATGTTATATCCCATATGCAGGTCAGCCACCAGAACTACATTGAGAGAAGAAAGTGTTCCGGCAGATTTGTGCACCGTGACATTAAATGGCGTGGTGTGGATGATACGCGCATTTATCACGCCCCATGTGCTAAGTGCTATGATAATCACAGCGCAGATTCCCCCGGCTATGGCGAAAAATGTATGGGTATGAAGAATCGGATTCTGGCGGATTCTCGGATTGATATTTAGAAGAATCCGCAGTAAATCTGCAGTCAGAATCGTCAGAGACATGTAGAGCAGAACCCCCAGCCAGTAGTTGCCGATTAGCTTACAAATCCGCTTCAGTTCTCCTTCCGGAAGAAGAAATCCGGTCAACAGAGAGGTGGCAAGAAGGATGTAAAGGATGATAAATCCCATCCTTACCACAGGATGCTCACATATATGATGACAGGCTCCCATCCAGCATATTATGCGTAACAGGAGATAAGCGTTAAGAATGATATAAATGGGTGATAGGTAAAGTGCTAACATAACTGGTAATTCCCTCTCCTTCATTTGGATTTTTCGAAGAATAAAATGAAAGCATTCTATTTTTTCAAAAGCTCAGGCACGTTCCGTATACCCCATTACCCGGATGTCACGGAAGCGGGGACTGGCAGCCATGGCAGTAAATAAGCGTCTGCTGCTATCTGTATCCCATACCCCGCGAAAAAGTTCTTCAAAATATTCCGCGCGGAATAAATCTGCAAAACGGACGCCTTTCCAGCTATGTACATCCGAAAGACCGGAGGGCAGGTGCATATAAGAAATCCAGGATAGAATCAGACTGTCTACGGAATGAAAAGGTTCAGATGAAAACGGAGCAAGCATTTGTTCAGCATATGTTACAATATTTCCCATTGATAAAATCCTCTATTTTGAATCAGGTTACAGGTTGTTTTTGAAACAATTGTTATTTTCTAAAGTATAATCTTGACGGGTGGAAAAATCAATAGATTGGAATTTATAGAAAATCATAATTAGCTGGAAATTAGGTGGAAATCGGGCGAAAATCCAGATATAATGATTTTGTATGAGTTTTACGATAAGGAGAGAAATGAGATGCATACACTTAAGAAATTTATTCAATATTATGCGCCTTACAAGGCGGTATTTTTTCTGGATTTAATCTGTGCGGCAATTATCAGTCTGATAGATCTTGCGTTTCCGCAGATTTTACGAACCCTGACAAAGACCTTATTTACGGAAGATGCCTCACGGATCATGAGTGTCCTGCTGCCAATCGGAATCGGGCTTTTTGTCATGTATATCGTATAGCCCTTCTTCATTTATTATGTCAGCTATCAAGGACATATGATGGGAGCACGAATGGAGCGGGATATGCGCCAGCAGTTATTTGAACATTATGAGAAGCTTTCGTTTTCTTATTATGACCAGAACAATTCCGGCCAGATGATGAGTAAACTGGTGTCAGACTTGTTCGACATTTCCGAATTTGCACACCACGGACCGGAGAACTTATTTATTTCTGTGATTAAAATCGTAGGTTCCTTTACCTTTTTGTTCCTGATTAACTGGCGGCTTGCCATTCCACTTCTTGTAATGGTGGTATGTATGCTGTTCTTTTCCTATGGACAGAACCGGCAGATGCAGACAACCTTTATGGATAACCGTAAAAAGATTGGAGATGTCAATTCCAGTCTGCAGGATACTCTGTCCGGAATCCGTGTAGTACAGTCCTTTGCAAATGAAGAAATCGAGCGGGAGAAGTTTATGGAGAGTAACGAGAACTTCTTGATTTCCAAGAATGCCAATTATCATTGTATGGGAAGTTTTATGAGCGGCAATCTGTTCTTCCAGGGCATGATGTATCTGATTACCCTGGTATTCGGCGGCTGGTTGATTGCGCGTGGAAAAATGGATGTGGCAGACCTTGCCATGTATGCACTTTATATCGGTATTTTCATCAGTCCGATTCAGATTCTGGTAGAACTTACGGAAATGATGCAGAAAGGACTTTCCGGTTTCCGACGTTTCTTAGATGTAGTGGAGACAGAGCCTGAGATTGTAAATGCATCCGATGCAGAACCGCTTCAGAATGTGAAAGGGGAAGTGGAATACGAGCATGTTTCCTTCCATTACAGTGATGACGATACACTGGTTTTAGACAATGTTTCTTTCAAGATTCCGGCAGGAAAATCCATTGCACTGGTAGGACCGTCCGGAAGCGGAAAGACCACGATTTGTTCCATGCTTCCACGTTTCTATGATGTGACATCCGGAGATATTACGCTGGATGGTGTAGATATCCGTGAAGTGAAACAGCATGAACTTCGTGAGAAGCTTGGATATGTTCCGCAGAAGGGAGTTCTGTTCTCGGGAGATATCGCATCTAATATCATGTTTGGTAATTCACATGGAAGCGATGATGAGATGATCGAGGCGGCAGAGATTGCACAGGCAACAGAATTTATTGACACAAAACCGGAGAAATATAAGAGCACGATCTCACAGGGAGGTTCGAATGTATCCGGTGGACAGAAGCAGAGACTTTCTATTGCAAGAGCAATCGCAAAGCGCCCGCAGGTATTTATTTTTGATGACAGTTTTTCGGCTCTTGACTATAAGACGGATGTAACACTCCGCCGTGCGCTGGCTGAAAAGACAAGCGGAAGTACGGTGCTGATCGTTGCACAGAGAATCAGCACGATCCTGCATGCAGAGCAAATCATAGTATTGGACGAAGGCAAAGTGGCAGGTAAGGGAACTCATGCGGAGCTTCTCAAGAACTGTCCGGTATACCGTGAAATCGCAGAATCCCAGCTGTCCAGGAAAGAGTTAGAAGCAGCGTTAAATGAGCAGACAGATGGAAAGGAGGATCAGATTCATGGCTAGAATGCATGGCGGTCGAAGACCGAATGAAAAAGCAAAAGACTTCAAAGGAACAATGAAGAAACTGATCCGCTACATGGCAATTTACAAAGTACAGGTATTTTTCGTAGCCGTGTTTGCTATCTGTGGAACAATATTCAATATTGTCGGACCGAAGATTTTAGGAAAAGCAACGACAGAGATTTTCAATGGACTTGTAAGTAAAGTTTCCGGTGGAGACGGAATGAATTTCGGTAAAATCGGACAGATTCTGCTGACTGTTCTTTGCCTGTATGTGATCAGCGCAATCTGCAGTTTTGTGCAGGGATATTTGATGACGGGGGTGTCTCAGAAGACAACCTACCGTTTGAGAAGAGAAATCTCCGAGAAGATCAACCGCATGCCGATGAGCTATTTTGACACAAAGCCGGTAGGTGAAGTGCTTTCCCGTGTGACAAATGATGTTGACACACTTGGACAGAGCCTGAACCAGAGTGCGACTCAGATGATCACATCGGTTACAACTCTGATTGGTGTATTTATCATGATGTTGTCAATCAGCCCGCTGATGACAGTGATTGCAGTTTTGATTCTTCCGCTTTCTGCCGGATTGATCGGATTCGTAATGAAACATTCACAGAAATATTTCGTAGGGCAGCAGACATACCTTGGAAATGTGAATGGACAGGTAGAAGAAATCTATGGTGGTCATAACATCATCAAGGCATTTAATAAAGAAGAGGAAGTAATTGAAGTATTCAATGAAACAAATGATAAGCTGTATGATTCCGCATGGAAATCCCAGTTCTTTTCCGGTTTGATGATGCCTGTAATGCAGTTTGTAGGAAACTTGGGTTACGTGGCAGTGGCAATCCTTGGCGGATATCTGACAATTAAGGATGTGATCGAGGTTGGAGATATCCAGTCCTTTATTCAGTATGTACGTAACTTTACACAGCCATTGCAGCAGATCGCACAGGTGGCGAATATGCTTCAGTCAACAGCTGCAGCATCAGAGCGTGTCTTCGAGTTCCTGGAAGGACCGGAAGAAGATCAGACAGTAGAGAATCCGGTTTCTGTAGAGAATCTTCAGGGAAATGTTGAATTTGAGCATGTACGTTTTGGATATAATGAAGATAAGATCATCATTAATGACTTCTCAGCGGATGTAAAAGAAGGACAGAAGATCGCAATTGTTGGTCCGACAGGAGCCGGAAAGACAACAATGATCAAATTGCTCATGCGTTTCTATGATGTGAATGGAGGTTCGATTAAGATTGACGGACACGATGTCCGGGACTTCAATAGAAGTGAACTCCGTGAAATGTTCGGAATGGTTCTGCAGGATACCTGGCTGTTCCATGGTACGATCAGTGACAATATCCGTTACGGAAAACTGAATGCGACAGAGGAAGAAGTGATTCAGGCAGCGAAGGCGGCACATGTGCATCGTTTTATCCAGACACTTCCGGGTGGATACAATATGGAACTGAATGAAGAAGCAAGTAATGTATCCCAGGGACAGAAACAGCTCCTCACAATCGCAAGGGCAATCCTTGCAGATCCGAAGATCCTGATTTTGGATGAGGCGACAAGTTCAGTTGATACCCGTACAGAAGAAATGATCCAGAAAGAAAGAGATCAGATTCTGAATGCTTCTGTGGAAGACATCCATGCGCTGGCAGTGATCATTGAGGCCGTTCTTGCAGCGGACCAGATCTGCGTTGTGGGAAGCGAGAGCGCAGTGGAGAAGGCGAAAGACGTATTTATGGAGACAAAGCCGCTGGTAAGCTGCTAAGTACAGCGCAGCAGATAAAAGGTACCTTTTGCCTGCTGCGTCCATTTGTTAAGAAAGAAGAGGATATATTTTCATGACACCAGATTTTAAATCCGGATTTGTAGCAATTATCGGGCGTCCGAATGTGGGCAAGTCTACCCTGATGAACCATCTCATCGGGCAGAAGATCGCCATCACATCCAAGAAGCCCCAGACCACAAGGAACCGTATCCAGACCGTTTACACCTGCGACAAGGGACAGATCGTTTTCCTGGATACCCCAGGTATCCACAAGGCGAAGAACAAGCTTGGAGAGTATATGGTCGCAGTGGCAGAGCGCACTCTGAAAGAGGTGGATGCCATTATGTGGCTGGTAGAGCCTTCTACCTTTATCGGAGCAGGTGAGCGCCACATTGCCGAGCAGCTTCAGGGCGTTGGCGTGCCGGTAATTCTGATCATCAACAAGATTGATACAGTAAAGAAGGAAGAAATCCTTCCGGCAATTGATACTTACCGCAAGATCTGCGACTTTGCAGAGATCATTCCCTGCTCAGCACTTCGGGGACAGAATACAGAGGACATTATCGACAGCATTCTGAAATACCTTCCATACGGACCAATGTTCTATGACGAGGACACTGTGACAGACCAGCCTCAGCGCCAGATCGTGGCAGAGGTGATCCGTGAGAAGGCCCTTCATGCACTGGATGCGGAGATCCCTCACGGAATTGCTGTGGCCATCGATAAGATGAAGGAGCGCCCGGGCAAAAATCCTATGGTGGATATTGAAACCACCATTATCTGCGAGCGGGATTCCCACAAGGGCATCATCATCGGAAAAGGCGGCGCCATGCTGAAAAAGATCGGCAGCAACGCCAGATTCGAGCTGGAGCGCATGCTGGACTCCAAGGTGAACTTAAAGCTTTGGGTAAAGGTAAAGAAAGACTGGCGCGACAGCGACTTTTTGCTGAATGACTTCGGTTTTCGGCAGGAGCGGTAACGCCGTCGTTTAATCACGAAAGCGCGGGAACGGAAAAGGAAATTTTTCTACAGGGCTGGACAACTTTTCCGGGCATATCTGTTTTAAAATGAAGGAACAGTAGTGCCAGGGAAGGTGAATCGCAATGAACAGCAGCAACTCTTATTGGAAAGCGTTTGAGAGCACAGGCAGCGTGCAGGAGTATCTGCACTATAAGCAGGTGCAAAAACGGGAGGGCGGCAAGCAGGCCGCCCCAGCGGGGGAAAGCCATGCAGATCGTAACGCCGGGCCTGGTACTGCGGGAAGTCAAAGTAGGGGAATCTGACCGGATCATCACCCTGCTCACCCCAAAACTGGGCGTGATCACTGCATCCGCAAAGGGGAGCCTGCGGCTGAAGAGCAAGCTTTTCAGCGCATGCGGGCTCTTTTGCTATTCTGAATTCACCCTGTTTCAGGGCAAGACCATGTATATGGTGGACGACGCCCAGGTGAAACAGGTGTTTTTTGGAGTGCGGGAAAGCATTGAGGGCACAGCCCTGGCCATGTATCTGGCGGAATTGACGCTCACCCTTTCGCCCACCGGCACCGAGGCTGCGGCCCTGCTGCGCCTTTTGCTCAACAGCCTGTATCTGATCGGCGAGGGCAAAAAGACGCCCGGCCAGATCAAGACCGTGTTCGAGCTGCGCGCGCTGTGCGAGGCGGGGTATATGCCGGCGCTGATCGGTTGCGGCGCCTGCGGCAAATACGAGGGAGGCCCCTTTTACTTTAACGAAGCCGCGGGAACCCTGCGCTGTGCCGACTGCGCGGCAAAGGAGGGAAAGGCCCCGAACCTGGACGGCGCTGCGCTCACCGCGCTGCGGCATATCGCCCTGGTGGAGGACAAAAAGATCTTCAGCTTTTCCATTCCGCCCGAGAGCATGGAGGCCCTGGGCCGGGCGGCCGAACATTATGCAGCCCACCACCTGGACAAGCCCTTGAAAACCCTGGATTTTTTGAAGACGGTATTGCTGTAAAGGCGGGCCGCTTTGCACAAAAAGCGCCCGCCCATTTCTATAAAACAATGAGGAAACCGACCCATGGATAAAACCTACTTAAAAACACTGGAACTGGATAAGATACTGGCGCAGGCGGCGGAGTATGCCACCTGTGCCGAGGCCCGCGCGCTGCTGGTGGAACAGCCTGCCTGCGAAAATGCAGAGGAAACCCGCTTTGCCCTCAGCCAGACTGACGCCATCAACAGCCTGCTGCTGAAAAACGGCAGCCCGCGCTTTGGCGGGGTGAACGGGGTAAACAAGATTGTGAGCCGGGCCGTTAAGGGCGGCGTGCTTTCGATGGCGGAGCTGCTGGAGGTGGCGGGCGCGCTGCGCAACTTTCAAAATCTGGTGAGCTGGTATCACATCAGCGAGCACGATCTGCTGCCGGTGGATGATCTGTTTTATGCGCTCACCCCCCAGCCCGCGCTGGAAAAAGCCATCAGCGAGTCCATTCTTTCGCCGGAAGAAATGGCGGACACTGCCAGCAACACCCTGTTTGAGGTGCGCCGCAAGATCCAGGCCACCGAGAACTCGATCCGCGACAAGCTGGACGCCATCATCAAAAACAGCACCACCAACAAATTTTTGCAGGACGCGGTGGTGTCGCTGCGCAACGGCCGCTTTGTGGTGCCGGTAAAGGCCGAATACCGGGGCGAGGTGGGGGGCGTTATCCACGACGTTTCCAGTACCGGCGCCACGGTATTTGTGGAGCCCACCGCCGTGGTGGAGGCAAACGCCAGGATCATGCAACTGCGCAGCCAGGAAAAAGCCGAGATCGAGCGGATTCTGGTGGCGTTTACCGAGCAGGTGGCGGGCATCGAGCCGGTGTTCAGCTTCAGCTACCAGGCGATGCTTGAGATCGACGTGCTGCTGGCAAAGGCTCAGCTGGCGCTGGAGCAAAAGGCGTATATGCCGCAGGTGGCCGACGGCGTTTGGTTCGATTTAAAAAAGGCCCGCCACCCCCTGATCGACAAGACAAAGGTCGTTCCCATCGATGTGGCGCTGGGCAGGGAATACGACACCCTGGTCATCACCGGCCCCAACACCGGCGGCAAGACCGTGACCCTGAAAACGGCGGGCCTTTTGTGCGCTATGGCGCAGCACGGTCTCTTGATCCCCGCCCACGAACACAGCACGGTGTGCGCGTTTGCCGATTACCTGGTGGATATTGGGGACGAACAGAGCATTGAGCAAAGCCTTTCCACCTTTTCGGGGCACATGAAAAAGATCACCGGCATCCTGGACGGCGCCTTTGGGGGCAGCCTTGTGCTGCTGGACGAGCTGGGCGCCGGCACCGACCCGGCCGAGGGCGCGGCGCTGGCGGTGAGCATCATCGAGCAGCTGCGCATCCAGGGGGCGCTGGTCATGGCCACCACCCATTACTCCGAGCTGAAGGTATTTGCCCTGGAAACGCCGGGCGTGGTGAATGCGAGCTGCGAATTCGACGTGGAGAGCCTGCGCCCCACCTATAAGCTGAGCGTGGGCGTGCCGGGCAAATCCAACGCGTTTTTGATCGGCGAAAAGCTGGGCCTGCCGCCCAGGGTGATCCAGCGGGCTGAAACCCATCTTGCCAGCGACGACAAGCGCCTGGACGACGTGCTGGCCCAGCTGGACGATCTGAAATTGGAATTGAAGGAGAGCCAGGCCCAGGCCGAGGCCGCCAGAGAGCAGGCCGCCCACGCGCTGGAAAAGGCAAAGGAAAAGTGCGACGCGCTGATCCGGCAGGGTGAGATCGAGCTGGAAGCGGCGCGCGTAAAGGCCCGGCAGATGGCCCAGCAGGTGCAGGCCGAGGCGTTTGCGCTGACGGACGAGCTGCGCAGGCTGCAAAAGGACGACAAGCAGAGCGCCGCCCAGCGCGCCGCGCGGGCCCGGGAGATTGCGCGGAAGGACGCCGAAAGCCTGTATGGCAAAACCGACGTGGTGCACAATGCGGTGCGCGAGTTCGTGCCCCTGAAAGAGGTGCGCCTGGGGCAGGAGGTGGTGATCGCTGAGTATGACCAGCTGGCCACCGTGACCGGCCTGCCGGACCGAAACGGCATGGTGGAGGTGCGGGCCGGCATTTTGAAGACCAAGGTGCCCCTGGCGGGCCTGAAAGCGCCGGACAAGCTGCAGAAAAGCGGGCCGGCAAAACCCCGCACCCAGCCGCGCAGCGCCATGGTGCAAAAGGTGGAGCGCACCGCCAGCATGGAGATCAACCTGCTGGGCATGACCGTGGAGGAGGCCCTGATGGAGGCGGATCAGTTCATCGACCACGCGGTCATGACCGGCCTCACGGTGGTGTACCTGATCCACGGCAAGGGCACCGGCGCGCTGCGCAAGGCCGTGCAGGCATACCTGCGCCGCGATAAAACGGTCAAGTCCTTCCGCCTTGGCAATTACGGCGAGGGCGAGAGCGGCGTGACTGTTGTGGAATTAAAGTGAAAATCAAAACAATCCGCGTGTTTTGTCTATGGCAATTGCTCACCGCGTTTGCTATGCTAACAGTATTATGATAATCATTTCAATGATAAATTAACAGGAGAGCGAGTGAACGCTTTGGCTATGGATTACAACAGCACACGCAGCTTTACCATGACGCTGGCACACCGCGCGGTGGGGGACATCCGCCGCGGCGGCTTCCGCCAGCTGCGCAACTATGTGGATATGTGTGCCACACTGGCTAAAAAGCAACAACAGAAGGACTTTTTTGCCTACGCGCAGAAGGCTCTGCAGCGCACGGACAGCTGCTACTACAGCCTTATCCACCGTTTGTTGGATTCCGTGGATGAGGATCGCATCTGCACCGTCGGCGTCAATATGGGCTTTGGCGGTTTGATTTACGGTGCCAGTGAGCTGAAAAAGCAGGCTGACCTCGAAGGTCAGCCCATTGCCTGGATCACGGCGGCCCGCTGCGGCGACGAGCGCCTGAGCGAGCTGGTGCCAAAGGCCGCCGGGCGCGGCAGCTTTGTCTGGCTGCTGGATGCGACGGATACCGACCCCGCGCAGGTCGTGCTGCTGGCTAAGGCCAACCCGCAGAGCGCCTTCGGTCTGCTGGCTGACCCGTCCGCACTGACCGAGGACTGCGTCAGGACGCTTGCGGCATGCCGTAATCTGGTGGTCATGCCGCTGCTGCAGACGCCGGAGCTGACCCCCGAGGTCTGCCGCGCCGCCCGCCGCCTGAAAGCCCAAAAGATGTTCTATGTGCTGACGGTTCTCATCGATGACGAGACCGCGGGCGAGGTCATGCAGGACGACTGGCTCGAGAGCA
>ERZ825137.2112-NODE-2112-length-23890-cov-2.891546_pt1 | contig 23890 bp, 20 predicted proteins | sample MGYA00519873_ERZ825137 | MGnify/ENA primary metagenome ERZ825137 (study PRJEB31778, sample SAMEA3449190) | human gut metagenome | biome: human gut; feature: human-associated habitat; material: faeces | place: United Kingdom | collected 2010/2012 ...
AATTGATTCTCAACACTCAACGCCTCCTGCCTCCACTCGTTTTGGGGATCCCGAGCCCTTCCGAACTCGAAATAGTAAAGTTTCCCCCGAGATCGGAAACGCACGCCAAGACTATCCACCGGCACGGGAATATCCCGCACGGGTACAATCCGGATCTCTTCCACCTCCCGGAACAACGTATCCACCCCGATTGACCGGGTACAAACCAGCAAAGAATCCCGGTGCTCCACTAAAGCCAAACGCTCCCCACCCTTGTAAAAACAGAAAATCCCAGTACTCGCGGTTACGCTATCACATGACAGGAAAAGGTGATCCAGTTGCTGGTAACTATCCAATAACGAATTTCCGGCAGCAAGCATCTTGTTCAACCGATTCGTGTAACGTCTGACGAGGTTCACCCCGTCGAACAAGGCGATAAACAAGATACCCGACACAATGATCACTATCAACATCTCGACCAGCGTGGAAGCGGCAAACGTGTATGAAAATCTCCTCTTCATGGTTCTACTTTTATCAGGTAATCATACTTCATCGACTTTCTCCCCCGTACAGGTAAAGCAGTCACGGTTAACTGCCGGATCCCGAACGAGTAATCCGTAATCACGATCTCTACAGTCCCCCAATCATACTCTCTCGTGTATTTTCCCGGAAGATGAAGGCCGTCCCCGTATTCTCGACGACACTGCCGGGCCGCCAGTTCCATGGAAACATTCTCCGCCGGATCATCTCCCGTCAGGGTAACCCGGGTTAAGGTCTCCATCGTGATCATGAAACTCGCCAGTAAGATCACGGCCGCCACGATACATTCTAACAATGACGAAGCTTGCAACTCTCGGTTCAATCCAGCCATTTCACTTCCCTCCTTTCATAAGGTCCCCGCATCCACAAGGGATAAGCCATCCCCGGGTTACCCGGCAACACGACGTTATACAATATCCCCGAGTAATATCCCTCCGGGGCAAAATAATAACACTCCCGGGCATACAAACTACCCGTCACGAACCCGTGAACCTCCGCTATACCGTCCACGTACAACAATCCCCGCACCCGGGAAGACTCCGGTTGATAGTACAAGAGCTGTTTCTGTTCCCCCTCGCTCACTTTCGCTCCCGCGATCACGTATCCGTTTACCTCGCACTCCTCCCCCAAGCGAATAAATCCCTTTTCTTCCCCTTGGCGGACATAAAGCCCCGACCCGGCTTTCAAACATACTTGATTCCCTAAAAGGATGGTGTCTCTGGCAAACACTTGAACACATCCCGAGAAACCATCGGCAAACTCAACTCGATCTCCGACAATAATCACGTTTTCCAAACGATTATTCTCCTCCACGAATAACATCGACGAGGCATAAAGTATTACCGGGCCACTCACCCGCACGCCGGAAAGATATTCCCCCACTTCCACTCGAACAACCGGTTCCCGGAACCCTCGTTGTAACACGGAACCATTTTCCAGCCATTCTCTCTCCCCGGCATAATCCAATAACCCGTTGACCACATCCCGCGACTCCTCGTCCAACGGTGGCAACCGCTCCTCGCTCGTTTTTATTTGTTTTTTATCTAACGCCCTTCCTTTGAAGAATTCCGACCGTAATTGCGTGTAAGAAATCCCGTTACGAGGAAGATAAACATCACCTTCCGCGCACGTCCTTCCCGTCACCGAAAACGCCCGGTTATTCTCCGGCACGTATAACGTTGCCCGCCAAAAACTCTCGGCCTTTTTACCCAGAAGGCGAACAGAACGATGTCTCCCGTTTTGCACTTCCACGACTTCATACATTCCCCAACGTTGTCGGGAATAGCGCACTCTCGAATCTTCCCGTTGTCCGAACAACAGCACGGAACTATCTCCTTCCCACCGGTAGGACAAGGTACTATCCCGCGAGTAAAGCAGGAAGCCGGATTCCACGTTCGCCCGGGCTTGTTCGCCCTGATGATAAAGATTATATCTCACGAGATCAAAATTCCACAGTTCGATCACCATCAACACCCCCAACAACAGGAGCGTACTCACCACCAACACGGTAGCCAGTACCGAAGCAGAAAAATCATGTTTGAGAAGTTTGACCATGATCACTCCATTTTAAGCGTATACACTCTCCTTCCTTTTCGCAAACAGACGGAATCCCGGTAAACTCCTTCCACCCGGTACCCGTCAACGTTTTTTTCTTTCACGGATACCAGCCGCGTATTGTCTCCCGACTTCATCAACCAAAAATCCCGTTTCCCCTTTCGTATTCTCCCGGCAAATTGAAACCCGGGAGGAGAATCCAGTTCTTCCACGGTAGCTTTTGCCCGCACCCGGGGAGACGGTTGTTTCACGCCCCGGGGAACCGTCCCCAAAAACGGATCCCGGTAATTCAGGAACAACGTGTCGGACTCCTCGTTCGTGATCGCGTGTCTTTTCTCCGCCATTTTTGTCATCACCCTTCCCCCGCCACTATACACCGCCACCCGGTAGATGATCAAACCCCACACGCCAACTGCCACGACAAGCAATACGGGTATCAACTTTTTATTTTTCAACGCTTTCATGGCAATTCCTCCGGTTGTTGTTCTTCCATATTCTCAAGCACGGTCAACACCCGCCATCGGTAAATTCCCTCGTATGCCGAGTTCTCCGGCCTCACGCCCCACTCGTATCTCCCCGGTTCCAACGTATACGCGTACTGATTTCCCTCTACTAAGGTGTCAAGCACGTACAACTCGATTCTATCAAAAGAAGGCGACACAACCACCAAGCGATAGCCCGTTGCACCCGCCCCTCCCACGCAAAAGTCAACGTGGCACGAGTTGTTTCCACGCTATCCGCCGGGGCGACAAGTACCACCTCTTTTTCCGATATATCTTTCTCGAACACATCCCTGCAACCCATGACAAAAAATAAAGTCAACAAAGACATTCCCGTGATAATTCTTACTACTCTCATATTCATGATATATTTAATTTTCCATTGTTAATTGTTGAACAACCAGCGTCATCCTTAACTGTCGTTCCTTCTTGGCCCGGTTGTCAAACAAACGGAACCCGGCAGAAACGATTTTTCCCGGATGCCCTTCCTTTTCCATGTAATGCATCACCTTCAACAGGGAAGTAAATCCCCCGGAAAGCACGAGTTCCCCCGTGTGTACCTGTAGTTTCCCCTCTTCCCGCGTAAGATAAGGCGTGTATTTCACCATCTTCACCCCGTTATCCCGAATCGGTCGTTCCAGTTGTCCGAGCAACACCCCGTTGTTCAGAATCTGTTTCCCGGACACGCTCCCCGGCAATTCGTTTCCCACCCCGGAACGACTTTCCGCTAAACGACTGACCATTTCCTGACGGGCGTTACACGCTCTCCAAAGTTTCACGGTTTGCCGGAATCCGAACCCCCAAGCCACTAACGGCACGATAATTATCAGCCCGACCAGTTGTAAAACTCCTTGATGTTGTTTCCACTTTTTCATAACCCGATCCATATTTTAAAATGATACAACCCCGTTTCCCGGTTCCTATCCAAAGAGACCAATTTCACCTGGCGTGCAAAAGCACTTGACGACAAGCTACCCGTGAACAAAGTAACTTGCCCCGGATCGGCCGTCACCCCGGATAATTCAAGGCATCCCTCTCTCGTCACGACAGACTTCCCCTCTTCCAACCCTTTCAACAACGGATTCACGACCAGCATATCCAGATTCACTGCCGGGGGAACAAGAGCCGCCACACGATCCAACACGACACTCACTCGCCCCGTCCCGCTTCCCTCGAATTCCCGAACCACTCGTTCCATTTCCCTCGACAATTCTTCCCGGTTCGAGACATCCCGTTCCAAAGAAGCAATTTCCAATTGCAGACTCGCATATTTCTCCCGGACAGAGGTATTCCACATATAATTCACGACCAGCAATCCCAACAGACAAAGCAAAGCAACCAATTTGATTTTCCCCGCTATCAACGCCGCTAACGAGTCGCCCCGTTTCCCTCCTTTCAGTAAATCTCTCCACGTTATTCCCCGATGATAAAATCTTTCTGCCAACCCGATAGCCGATTCGCGAACCCTTTCCCGATTCGCAGGTAAAATCTCTTCACCGGGCCGGACTCCCCATAAACAAGTTTCTATCACGGGAACTTGATACCCATGCAACTCCACCTCCAAGAGGGTAATTTTATCCCGTCGGGTAAAACAGATCACACGTTCCCCGTCATCCCGGTCAAAACGTTCCCATATTATATCCTCATTTTCCGTCACCCTTCTTATCCCGTCTTCATCCTCTTCGTGAAAAACCTTACGAATAATCCCGTGCCCGGCCACCACTAACAATGTCGGCTCCTTTAACTTCATCTCCCCGATATCTCCCGCAATCACCTCTTGCACCTCCTCTACCCGCACGCCACTCTTCCCCCGGGCAAGTCTAACGACATCCAGTTTCATCGCCCCGTCCTGTTGCAAAAAAGCAAAGATCACCGAGATCCGGTCTAACATTTTTTCCAATCTTCCTATCCTGTTCATTGGGCTTCTAATTCAATAAATCACACTTGGCTTTATAAACACGTTCAATTTCTGATCGACTTTATTATTCTTCGTCTTCCCGAACAACCACTTTAACACCGGTATCCGGGCAATAAAAGGAATTCCACTGGATGACTTCTCCCGAGTGTTATTATCAATACCTCCCAACAAAACCATCTCCCCGTCACGAACCTGCACCTGCGACTCGAAACTACGGGTCACCGCTCCCGGAGGGGCTTCCTCGTCTATTTTTCCCTCCCGTTCCGTGAATTGACTCTGTTCGATTTTCACTTGAAGCGTGATTTTCCCATCCCTACTCACGAAAGGAGTAATATCGAGTTTCAGGTTAGCCTCTACCGGTTTCCACGTGTAGGATTCCGAGGGAACAGGTGTTTGCGACCCGTAGTAATTAGTCTGTACCTCCTTGTAATACTTTGTTTCTCCACTCTTCAACGTGGCACTATGCCCGTTCAATGTTGATAACTTCGGGGTTGAACGCAATTCTATATTCCCGGTCGCTTCCAACGCTTGCAAACTCATGTAAAAATCAGGTGTAACCTTCCCCAAGTTAATCGACCCGAAACCGTTAAAACTATTAATCAACCTATTGATTGAAGTTGCCGATAAAGACATATTCACCCCCGGACTTAACGTCCCGGCAGTTGTAGCGGGTCCGTCTTTCCCGATTCCGGCCTCGATACCCACCTCGTGAATCACGCTTTTCTTACTATCGACGATCAACACCTCGATCGTCACGAGCGGGACACTTTGATCTATCGACTCCAGAAAACGCTCCACCAGCTCAACCTGCCGACTCGTACCGCTAACAATAATACTGTTCTGCTCGGCAAACATCTGAACTTGTGTCCCGGCCGGCTTCAATGCCGTGGGAATTAATTCAACCACCTTATCCACCGTCCGGTAACGTAAAGGAACAACCCGTGTGGTAACAAGAGTCTTATCTTTCGTCGTTGAGCCGAAAATATATATACCTCCTTCCACCTGATACGTGAAAGGTGTCCCCGCGAACAAAACATTTAACAGGGTCGGCACGTCCACGTCCTTCACGAACACCGAGGTCTGTTGATCCAAAGAGGTAAGAAAGAGGCGGCTCATTCCCAGACGTTCGAATATTTCCAGCACCACGTCATGAATATTTCCCCGATTCAAAGATACGCTCACCCTTCCGGTGCTATCCACGTTCACTTGATCCGGCGTGAAATTTCTCCTTTTGACATAAGAAGATGCCAATGCCGGATTTCCTCCCGCCGGGGGAAGTGGAGCCTCGAACCTCCACACGCCATTTTTATCCCGCTCTATCTCCAACCCGTTCACCGAGGCCAGCGTTCGTATGGCTTCAAGCACCGGTAATCCCGCGGAATAGCCGGATACCCGATTCCCGTACAATGACTTCGGTATCACCACATGCTCCCCGGTCAACGCAGTCACCCGTTTCATGACAGCCACCAACCCGTCATCCAGCAAATCATAATACAACCGCTTTTTCGTACTATCCGTCTCGATTTTAGGTTCCCGCGGGGCAACAACCAAGGGGACCGGCTCGCTTAAAGAAATTATATTCCCCACGACATCCAATTCCAAATTATACTCCCGGCACAGGAAATATAACAAATCAATCAATCTCGCCCGGTTAAAATTACAAGTCACCATACGCCCCTCATCCACCTTCACACACAAATTAACCCCATGTACCCGAGCAATATTCCGCAACAACTCCCCGATAGACAAATGCCCTATTGACAAATCTATTTCCGAAAAATACGTGCTATCCAAACGAGCCGCCCGCTCTAACCTCACACGAACAGAATCAAGACACACCTTGGGTGCTCCCGCCTGTCCCCTCACGACAAAACAACAAAACAAGAGCATGCATGCCATCCCAATGCTCCTAATATTTATCACCATCCTTATCATATAACTTTAGTTTTTAGCTTTTAACTTTTAACTTACAAACGGTACCACCTCCTCCAACGACGTCATTCCCGCTTTCAACAACCCGATTGCCGATTGCTGCAATGTCTGTATATGACGTTCTTCCAGCAAATGCCCCACCTCACTCTCGGCTGTCCGGATTGCCCCGGCTAACTCATCGTCTATCGGGATCACTTCATAAATAGCTTTACGTCCACTATATCCCGTGTAGTAACAATGTTCGCACCCCACGGCCCGATATAATTTACCCGATTGAAAATCCGCACCCAGTAATCTCTTCGCGTGTTCATCCGGTTCGATCTCTCTTTTACACTCCGGGCAAAGCAAACGCACCAGACGTTGTGCCATACACAAAATCAACGTATCGGAAATCAGGTAAGGATGTACCCCCATATCTATCAAGCGGGAAACACTTCCCCAAGCACTATTCGTGTGAATCGTCGAGAAAATCAAATGCCCAGTCAAAGAACTGCGTATCGCCATCTGTGCCGTATCGGCATCCCGGATCTCCCCCAGCATAATCACATCCGGATCCTGCCGCAAAAAAGTACGCAAAGCACTCATGAAGGTCAACCCGATCTCCTCCTTCAATTGAACCTGGTTTACCCCCTCCAAGGTATATTCCACCGGATCCTCAATCGTCAGTATATTACTCACGACATCATTCAACAACCGGAGCGTGGCATACAGCGTGGTACTCTTTCCCGATCCCGTGGGACCGCTAATCAAAACCAACCCGTGCGGATGACGTATCGCCGACAAATAAGCCTTCAATTGTCCCGAACTAAATCCCAGGTTTTTCAAATCAAGCAACTCCATTTGCCGGGTCAACAACCGCATCACGATCTTCTCTCCATGAATCGTGGGTAAGGAAGACACGCGCACGTCGAATCGGCTCCCTCCCGAATCATGCAGGATACGCCCATCCTGCGGTAAACGCTTTTCCGATATATCCAGATTCGCCAATATCTTCACTTGATTCACCAAAGCCGCATAATTTCCCTTTTCGATCACGTGTCGTTCTAACAACTTACCGTCAATCCGGAAACGCACCCGACACCGATCCTCGTACGACTCCAAGTGAATATCACTTGCGTGTTCCCGGTAAGCCTCCTCGATTAAATCATGCAAAAAACCTTTCCCCCTTGTAAGCGATACCACCCCTCGGTTTCGTGTCTGACATTCCTGACGATAATGACGCCCTAACAATCTAGAGAACTCTTCTTCCGCCAAAAACACCACCTTCAAATGCTTTCCCGTCAAAACCTCCACTTCCATCACGATATTCTCATAATCATATCCTTTCTCGCCATAACACTCAAGCAGATCTCCCTTTATCTCAAAAGGAATCAAACGGTACTCCCTGGCCTCTCTCGATGTCAATAATTCCAAGGCCTCCGTAGCAACAGTAAATTCTTTCATAACACGATCAAAAACAGATAAAACAATACACAAGATAACAAGCGTAACAAATTCCCACCGTTGACACCAACGGGATTCCCTGCTTGGATTGGTTTTTATACAGACCTAAAGTCCAAGTCATTAAAGTAAGTGTAAAGGCTATAATCAAAAAACAAACAAATTCTATCAATTGAAAAGAAGGGGTCAGACAAAGCAAAAACACCCCGTCCCCCGTCCCAATATACTCACGAAACGGATTTATCCTTCTTCGGTATTTCAGTAACAAATAAAGTAATACCCCTCCCATCAGAAATGCCAATACCCCCACACCGCCCACGACACGTACCACACTCTCCTCCCATCCCCATCGCCACACACTACCAGTCACGGTCAAAATCCCGAAAAACAATAATGGATATATGCGAATCACCCGCTCTTTATAATCCGAACGGATCATAAAGGCCAGCGGGACAAAAGCCAGCAATTCCATACTTTTTTCGGTTAGTCCTTCGTTATCTCCTTCAACTCCTTGTCTTGGTTAATTTCCCACACGTTATACTCCCCGTCACCATCAAAATCAACGACGGCAGTGGCTCTCGCCCGAAATCCTTTCTCGTTCGCCTCGATAATTTCGATTTTGTAATTCGCATTTCCCCCATCTGTCACCAACTTGGCCTGCTCGAAATCCAAGTCGCTCAACGAGGTGGAATAACGGGAATTCGTGTAAAAATGACTTTTCTGCAACGTGTGAAGAAACACGAGTTGCTGTTGCGCTTCCGTACTCTTGGCCTTCGAGATCAAAGGCATCAGGTTGGGCAACGCAATTAACACCAGAATGCCGATAATCACTAACACCACCAGTAATTCCGGCAAAGAAAAAGCAGCAAAAGATTTACTTTTCAGATCACGCCTTTTCCGTTTCAATAATTTTTGAATTGTTTTCATATTGCAATCAGAAGTTTAAAAAAATACAATTCTAAAAAATATATTCTTCGGCTGATCTTTATAAACACACCCCACACTTTCTCGTTATAAAGTCAGGGTCTAAATCTATACAATAATTTTAGGAGAATTTGTAGCAAATTTGTACCTCTTTTTTGTTAAAATATATAAAAACAATGGATTTAAAGTCGCTTTGCATTATTCATGACTTACTCCCTACCAATTCTTACATCTATTCGTTATCCCTTCGATATCCTATCGATAAAGTGACGCTCTATAAGAACGAAGAAATAACGAACAGATAAGCCTAGCATAATAAAAGGATGTAAACCCATAATAAAGTAAAGTATGGAGAATCGATTGACTAACTTTCATTAGAGTCTTTCTTAACCATCAACCCGAAACCCCTTCCCCATGATGTGACAATCTCAACGGCTCCACCTTTGGGTAAATATTTTCTTAAACGGGCTATTACCTTGTCCAGATAACGATAAGACTCTTTAAAATCATTTCCCCATCCCTCTTTGACCAGTTCCTCCTTATCCACATATTGATTTTTCTTCAAGCATAATATTTTCAACACTCTTGTTTCCATCGGGGTAAGCTGATTCGTCTCCCCTTTTATAATTAGGTAACGACGAATCGGGTTAAACGAAATATTATCGGAAATTCTCACGAAATCGGTCTCCACTTTCAACATTCCCACGTTCTTCAAACACCGGTTCACCCGTGCAACAACTTCATCCAGCAGAACCTCTTTACGGATGTAGTCATTCGCCCCTAGGTCAAAACCATCAATAGCATGTTGAGAATGCGTCAAAGAACTGATAAACAGGATCGGGGTCAAGAAATCCTCTTCCCGAATCTTTTTAGCGACCTCAAACCCGCTCATCTTGGGCATAATCACGTCCATCAAAATTAAATCGGGCGTTTCCCTGCGGTACAACCACAAGGCTTGTTCTCCATCGGCAGCATGAACTACTTTATACCCGGCTCTTTTCAAATAATCAATGCAAGTCCTTGCCTGCATGGCATCGTCCTCCGCATACAAAATTTTAACCATTTCCCCGTTTGTCAACCGTTAATCGTTTTCATCTTTCACCAAAGGAATCATCACGGTAAAAGTCGTACCTACACCGACTTCACTTTCCACTCGAATAACTCCTTCATGCGCTTCGATCACTTGTTTCACGTAACTTAAACCGATTCCAAAACCATGCACGTCAGTCGAACGACCGTGGTGAATCCTGTAATACCGTTCGAAAATCTTTTCCCTGAACTTTTCCGGGATACCAATTCCGTTATCTTTAACGTCTATCGCAATCATCCCATCTACCTCCCGACACACGACTTCGACTTTTGCAGGATCACCCGAATATTTGATAGCATTCTCTATCAAATTGTTTATGGCATTCGGGAAATGAATATCATCCGCCTCAATCACATCAACGCTCAACTGATAGTCAACCTTGATAGAGACATTCTTTCCCATTAACATCGGATCAAACAACGCAACCAGTGAATCAATAGTTTCTCGCAAATTTAATCTATTCCACGATATTTTAAACCCTTGTTTCCAAACAATTAATAATTTATACACGAAATTATTCAATTGATCCACCCGTTTATGTGCCGCATTTAACAAAATTCGTTGTTTATCCTTCAAATTATCAACACCATATGAGATAATCCCGGAAAAAGCATTTTGAACAGCAGACAACGGAAGTTTCAACTCATGAACCATACTACTCATAAATTCTTCCCGAATCTTAGATATCTGATATTGAACGAGGATCGTTTTGATCTGGTAAATAAAACACACAATCAATAACACGAACAAGACGAAAGAACTAATCAACACTCCCGTCATTTGTGTAAAAAACGTTTTATAGGGCATATCAAAATAAACAATCACACCATGATGACTTTTTAAACCTAGTTCTACCATGTTGGAAACGAGATGTCTCTCTATTCTTGAAGAACCATTATCCGTTGATGCAATAATATCACCAGTTTGTGTATTTACAAGTTCCAGAACATATTTTTCTTTAATCCCTTTACTCACAAAAATAGATTTACACACGCTATCTAACATATGAACATTCTCTTCTGACTGTTCCTTTATCAAATCGTAGCAAACCTTACGCAATACACTCAGATAACCATTATCTTGATTATAATTCAATACAGTCGTGTCCCCCTTCAATATTAGTTTTATAAAATTTTCATTTGATTTTACACTAACACTTATCGGTTCCTCCAACCTTGATTGATTACGAACAACATATTCTTCAAATCCAGATTCAACAGCTCCAGACAATGTTGTATTAATTAAATTCAAATACTCTGCTTTTTTAAATTCAATAACCCGATTTAGCCAAAAACCTTGAAATATCAACAAACAAAGTATAGCAAATATCGAAACACCCCAAGTAACATGAATCTTTCTATTCATAAGGTACTATTTTACAAATTCACACAAAAGTACTGAAAAATATTCTCTCTCATACGCATAATACATTCCAAAACCATTTAGATAAATTAACAAAAAATAGGTACAAATTAGATACAATTTAAATCATTTTCATCTTCTATTTTTGCCTTGTATTAAATACTAAAACAAATGAAAAGAGTAATATTAATAATATGCTTTATATCTATAACCTTAGCTCTTACATTGCTAAATGTAAATCTAAGGAAAGATTCTACGAATATAGATATAAAAATTCAAAATATCGAAGCATTTGGAAATAACGAGGATGGAGGAGACGATCCATGCAAAGCTCCGGGTGGAGTATGTATGACATATGACAAAGATGGTGATCCAATTTTTCACATAGGTTTATCTATCCCATAAACAATTCACTATGAAAAAGACAGCATTTATAATTATAGCTTTATTGCTCGCCTTCGGTTGTTCCGACGAGAAACACGAAGTGCCAAAAGAAGATAATCCATTATTCAGTACAAGTCGTGCCATCTCCTTGAATCAACTAGGTGAAACGATTAACTTGGAAAAAATTGGAATTTACAACCCGACAAAAGTCATCAAAAAAGACTCCTTACTTATCGTATTGGATCTAAACGGATTTAATAAAATTTCTATATACCAAGAAAACGGAAAATTACTAGGCAGTTATCTGCCAACGGGAATGGGAGCGGATCGGGGACTCTATATCCTCACCATGAACCTCGACAACAAAGGAATCCTTTCCGCCTACGACTTCGGAAACGACAGGTTAGTTGAATTCGATTTAAATCACTTCGGACAACCTGAATTCGGACCTAAATTTATTGATATGCCCAAGGATAAAAAACACCTTTGTGTGGCAAAATCAGGTACGACAATTATCTCTACCGGAATGTTTGACGACGGTAGATACGGTTTAATGAACAACAATAACGAAGAATACTTTTTAAGTTACCCGGAAATACCGAGTTATCGCACCATAAACGATACTTTAAGAAGTGCTTTATTTGCCAGTAATATCATCAAGATAAAACCCGACGGGACGAAATTTGTCTGTGCGAATATGCAGAGTGGCATCATCGATTTCTGCTCTCTCATACCTTGCACCAATATCACTCGCGTTGCCGAGCTGAATCTTTATTCTCCGAAAGCCACAGTTAAAAATATGCGGAGAACGCCCGTTGCCTATTCCACAGACAATCTCTTCGGGTTCTGTGATATTGAAGTTACTGACGAGTATATATATGCCTTATATTCCGGCAGAAGTTACCGCAAATATAAAGATCAGATAGTATACGGTGAACGGATTGTTGTGTTCGACTGGGAGGGCAATCACGTCCACACTTATTTATTAAGAAATCCGTTCACCTCTATTTCTTTCAACAAAGAAGAGAATGCAATTTACGGTTTGACAAACAACCCGAATTCAGTGTTAATCAAATATACATTGGATTAATTTCCGCGTGAGACCGGTCCTTGGAATGATGTCTCAGACAGGTTTCCTTCCAAGGGCCTTTACCCGGAAACGGCAAATAATACCACGGAGAAACGAATCGTTAGATTAAACCATGGCAAGAGAAACACGAGACATAGCATACCCGATCGCTTTCATCGGATTCATATTACTGGTTATGACCATACTGGTAATTGATCCTGACAGAATGAACGGGTTGACGCTTGCCAAATATTTCTGGTTCTACTCCACGTTATTACTCACGGGAGTTATAACATTCGGTCTTGCTTTTTACTCTATGTCGATCGCGAGTATCGACATAACCAAGTCAATAATGATAGGGATTTTGACTGTAGTGATTATTGACATATCCCGCTACTCTAACATGGAAATGATGAACACGAAAATATTTTTGCTAGTAATCATTTCCTTTTTCTTCTTCGACATCTTTTTCCACCACTATAAAAAAGCCACCAAGATATTCCAATTCGTGCTGATTGCTTTCGCACTACTGGAAGTGATCTGGGGATATTGCCAATTGTACGCCCATATCCCCGATATGCAAAAAGACTTCACGCTCTCAGGCTCTCTACTCCACACGAACTCCTATGCCATGTTTCTGGCCATCACTCTACCCATAGCTCTCTACTGGACCATCACGTTATTACAGAAATTAAAATACGGTTACACTCGTCTCCTTACCGGAACTGATGAAGAACACGTGAGACTGGAAATTGTTGACGATATTCTTTTATTCCTTCTTTCTGCCCTCGGACTAATCGGGATTCTATCCATACTACCGTTTACGGGAATCCCATCCGCATGGTTTATCGCAGGATGTAGCGGGCTATTTGTTCTGTACTTTAAACTGGACCTTCACTCCTTTATAAAGGCCTCTATACTCCGAAGTCACAAAAGAACTGCCATATCCGGGCTCACTCTCTTACTCGTGATAGGCTTGCTTACCACCGTTTTTTATCGATTACGGAAAGATGAAATAAACGAACATCTGTTAACCTGGAAAATATCCCTGCAAGTGCTGAAGGAAAAACCGATCACTGGTGTCGGAATTGGGAATTTCCGGAAAGCATTCGGGGATACTCAAACAACCTATTTTGAACAAGGAGAACCAACCGAACAGGAAGTAGCCCTTGCCGGAAATCCCAACTGCCCGGTGAACGACTTCATTCAACTGGCAACCGGCACGGGAATCATCGGGACATTATTGTTTATCGGCCTCATCGTTTCCGTCCTGTTCTCCGGATTCAGGAACATGGACAAACACCCGGAGAAACTGGCAATCACGGGCGCCTTAATTGCTTTTATCCTTGCGGGATTCATCAATTCCCCTATTCAATCATTATCCCTCTCGATTTTGTTGGTACTGCTAATCGCTCTCGGGACCTCAGACATTCAGCCCTCAAGAAAAAGAATACCCAAAGTTATACCGATCATGACCTCGCTACTTTTGATCGGGGTCACGACCACCATCGTTTACCCCCAGTTCTCGATGTTCAAAGCATACAAACAATGGGCCCACGGACGTCTTTACTATAAAATGAAAATATATGCCACGGCAGCTAAAATATACGCCCCGCTAACAAACACGCTACGTCACCCCTATTTTTTCATGGAATACGGATACGCCTTATCACAAACCGGGCAACATGAAGAGAGTATCGCCATCCTTCAACGAGTGGCACAAATTCTCCCTGACCCGCAAATTTACAATCGTATCGGCAAGAGCTACCAAGCACTGGGGGAATATCAACTGGCAGAACAGTATTTTCAAAAAGCACATCACATGGTTCCCAACCTTGTGTATTCCAATTTCCTACTGGCCCAATTGTACCTTGAAATGGGCCTGCGGGACAAAACACTGGAGTGTGCCCGCCAGATACTCACGCTGAAACCTAAAAAAGAATCAGAAGAAACACTACATATAAAAGCACAAATGGAACAATTAATCCAATCGTTGGATTAATCCCGCCGAGGGATCGACCGGATCCCATTCACACCATAGTACATCTAAATCCATCACTTTGGGGAGACATCATAGTCTCCCTTTCTTTTATTCTGACAAATAACTATATTCGCGACATTATAAATCAAAAGGCATGAAACATATCCGGTTACTCACTCTATTCCTGATCCTAGGCATAACTACCTTATCGGCACAAAAGCCCCCCAAGCGAGAATTCCGCGGGGCATGGATTCAAACCGTTTTCCAAAGCGAATACGCGAACATGACATCGAAAGAGATGAAAGCCGATTTCATCCGTAAACTTGACCTGCTACAAACCTGCGGGATCAACGCCATCATTTTCCAAGTACGCCCGGAAGCCGATGCCTGGTACTTGTCGGAAATAGAACCTTGGAGCCGTTTTTGCACGGGAAAACAAGGCGTTGCCCCCTATCCGCTATTCGATCCCATGGCTTTCTTGATCAAGGAGTGCCATCGCCGCAACATGGAGTTTCACGCTTGGCTGAATCCTTTCCGTGCCGGAACTTCCGGAACCTCCACGCTGGCAGAAACCCACGTGTACCATGAACATCCCGAATGGTTCGTAACCTACAACAAGCAGCTACTCTTCGATCCGGGAATCCCCGCTTGCCGGAAGTATATTTGCCGGGTCGTGGAAGACATCGTGAGCCGTTATGACGTGGACGCTATTCACATGGACGATTACTTCTACCCCTATCCCGTGAACGGGATGCCCTTCCCGGACGACAACAGTTTCCGTACCTACGGGAAAGGCTACAAACCCGAAGAACGGGACGACTGGCGACGGGAAAATGTCAATAAACTTATCCGGGAACTGAAACACACCATCGCAAAAACGAAAGAATGGGTACGTTTCGGGATCAGTCCCTTCGGCATCTACCGGAATAAAAAAAGCACGCCCGACGGTAGCGGCAGTAATACCAACGGGTTGCAGAACTATGACAACCTGTATGCCGACGTAACCCTATGGGTCAAAAAAAAATGGATCGATTACAACATCCCCCAGATATACTGGGAAATCGGCCACCCGGCCGCAGACTATATCACGTTGACCGAATGGTGGGACAAAAATGCTCATGACGTCCACTTGTATATCGGTCAAGACGTGGCCCGCACGATGAAAGCTTCCGATCTTACCCGGAAAATGGAACTCGCCCGTTCCTTACGCCACGTAAAAGGCAATTGCTTCTGGCCCGCGAATGAAATCTTATGGAACACCCAAGGCATCGCCGACAGCCTTCGGGAACACTATCACCGGACCCCGGCACTTATCCCCGCCTATACCCACATGTACAACGGCCGTCCAAAGAAAATAGCCTCTCCCCAAGCCGAACGCAAGGAGAAAGGCTACACGGTAAAATGGTTTGCCCGCGGTGACCGAGAAGATCCCCGTAATCCTCAGTATTTTGTCATCTACCGTTTCTTCCCCGGCCAGAAAATCAACCTGAACGACCCGACTCATATCGTCGCTGTCACCCGCTACACGGAATGTTACATCCCTAACAAAAAATTTAAATACCGTTACGTTATCACGGCTGTCGACCGTTTCCACAATGAATCGAAAGGGAAAAAAATAAAGTTGAAATAAAAAATGCAAGCATGCATAATTTCGAGAAGCCGTTTGTAATTTAACTGTCTGCATGCTTGCGATATTAATAAACTCAGATTATCTCTATTTCTTCAACACCTCTTCCACCACTGCCGACAGCTCCTTTTTCTCCATGTGGGCTCGTAACACGATCTTTCCCTCTTTGTCGACAACCACGAACATCGGCACGGCCAACACGTGGTACAATTCTTCCACTCGATAGGAGCCTTTCACCGTTTCGTCAATTACCTGTGGCCACGGTAACTGCTCCTCATCCAAAGCTTTCTCCCATGAAGCCCGGTTCGAATCGATACTCATACCGATAATCTCAATACCTTTGTCCTTGTATTCCTTGTAAAACTCCCGCACCCAAGGGAAAGAAGCACGGCACGGCTTACACCAGCTTGCCCAGAAATCAAGCACCACCACTTTGCCCCGGAAATCGGACAAACTCAACAAAGAACCGTCCCGCCGGGCTAACGTGAACTCGGGCGCCGGGCGTCCCGGTTCTATTCGTTGCCTCAACTCGATACAAGCTCGCACTTCACTCGCCAATTCGCTCTCCCCCACCTTCTCGTCAAACAGCCCGAATATCTGCTCCAACTGCTCCAATGGCATCTCGTTCATCATAAAATACAACTGGTAAGCAGCTGTTTCCACGGACGGGTTAGCTACTATAATTTTCAATTGCTCTTCCTTCACCCGCGCCATGTACGCATCAAACTCTTTTCTATACACCCAATAAAAAGTCGTATCTTCCAATATCTCCGGGTTATCCTGCACTTTTTTTGCCAATTCCGCATATTTCGTAAACCCCGGCAACGTCTCCACCACTTTCCACTGTTTGCCGATCTCCTCATTTACATCATTGTTTTTAGAACCGGTAACTGTCATTCCCTTGACAACCAACTCTCCCTCCTCGTCCATCCCCACATTTTTCCAATCCCCCTTCATCTCAATCTTACTATTCTCTAATGCCAATCTCATCTGAACTGACTCCTTCCCCTCCGGTACCACCGTAACCAAGGCAAATCCCACACACGGGGTCTCCCCCTCGAACACGAATTTTCCTCTCTTCATCTTCACCGTATCACAAATCACTAGCTTTCCTTTAGAGCGCATCCTCAAAATCGCACTACCGTCTCCCGCTCCTTTAAACACTCCTTTCAACACGTATCCCGCTTGGCTGTTACAAGCGAACAACACACTCATCATCAATAATATCAAATACTTTTTCATCTCTTTTATATTTTAAAATTAACTACTTTCCTGTTTTCTTATCCATTAATAATTTATCCACCAACTCCTCCAATTCGTGCTCAAAATAGCCACATCTAACTAACTTCCCCTCACGGTCTATCAACACGAAGTGCGGAATACCCGTCACGTCATATAAATCACTTACCATATGCTTTCCACCCGGAACTTTCGCATCCCGTACATGCAACCATGGTAATTTTTCCGCATCCAATGCTTTTTCCCATGCTTTCACATCCTTATCCACGCCGACCCCGAGAATTTCCACCCCTTTGTCGTGATACTTCTTGTAAAACTCCCTCATCCAAGGGAAAGACGCACGACACGGACCACACCAGCTTGCCCAAAAGTCCACCAACACCACCTTACTGCGTAAATCGGCAAGCGACAGCATCTGCCCGTCACGCTGTGCCAACGAGAACACGGGAGCTATCCGTCCCGGAGCCAGACGCTGGCGAGTTTCCAATTCCTCACGTATGTCGGTCAACATCTCGCTATTCCTCACTGCCTCATCAAACAGCCCGAATACCCGCTCGAACTCGTCCAACTTCATCCCGTCTATCATGGGGGTCAAGTACAGCGCTGCCGCTTCCGATGACGGATGTGCCGCCATGATTTCCAGTTGTTTCCCGAATACCAACTCCCGAAAACGATCCTCTATCTCCTGCAACGTATCTGCCTTCCGCATCACCTCGTCCGTCAACTCCGCATTTTCATCCAGCGAAGCGAACCACTTTTCCAATCGTTCATAATCCTTGAACTCCGGCAATCTCCGGGTGGAAAAATACACTTCATCCAGAAGATTACACACCTCCGTGTTTTTGCCGCCCGTGACTTTCATATCCCGGATAAAGAAACTTCCCCCGGTATTCCGTTCCAGATTTGCCCAATCACCTTGCAGCTTGATCGGACTATTCTCCAACACGATAAGCATATCCAACACTTCTTTCCCTTCCGGTACCACTCGCAAAGAACACGCCGCCACGAAAGGCGTCTTACCCTCGAAACGAAACTTTCCCCCGCTCATCTCGGCTGTATCTGCTATCACCGATGCGCCCGTATGGTCGGCCACGGAGATCACCGCATACCCGTCTCCCGCATTTTTCAGGCTTCCTTTTACCACGTACCCGTCCTTAGGTGTGCCGCAAGCCATAAACAGGCTTGCAAGCACAACAAACATACTTGTTTTCATCCGATAAAATCAATTCATTATTATTTCCAACCTCCATTCTGTTCCCAACCCATGGTCGCCGCTTCAAACGTGTAGAAAGGCAATGCCCAACGAGGGTCATCCGGGGCTATTTCTAATTGTATGCGTGTACTCAAATCGGTCGGGTCTGTCAAAATCTCGCGGCGAACATAGATACCGGCATTTTCCGCCCCGTTCAGACGTTTAACATCATAGAACCGCCAGAAAGCCCCCATCTCGCGCAAACGCTCATCCAACACTTCCTGCACGCTACCAGTAACACCCACCTCGGCTGACGCATCATCCATAAAACGGGTGCGACGCAACGTTTTCAATGTCTCTGCCGCCATTCCAGTCTCTCCGCTCCGAGCCTCGCACTCCGCCTTGATCAAATACATCTCTGCTGTCGTCATACCGACAAGCGAATTACCGGCGAAACGCGAATAACTGTATAAATTCCAAGGTTTCAATCGTTGCCATTTTTCATGACTGATATAGTCTTCATAAGTATTCGTATCTGTCTCGACAAGACTCCCGGAGGCCATCAGAAGAGGCGTGCAAGAACTGTAAAAATGTATCCAGCGAGCATCATTCTCCTGGTCCCAAAGCTTATAAAAAGACTCTGAAATCGGACAAGTACCCCCCATCCCTTCCCAAGATATATTGGGCAAATACAACTCCTCGTACTTCGCTACCGCCTCTGTATCCATGTCGTCCAATGCAAACATCGAACTGATTTCAATGACATCCACAACCTCCCCCTCTTCATCCAACACATTAATGAACCACCACGGTTCCAGTTCATAGTCGGGATCATCCTTAAAATCCACTAACGTACTATGTGCTTTCAACGCTTCCGTTGCATTCGACAATGCCAACTCATAATCCCCCCGATACAGGGCAACCCGCGCCCGAAACGCTTGCAGCGTCGGCACAGTCGGACGAAAATTATGTGTCCGGTCAAACGTCGTGCGTCCCGCTTTAATCAACGCTTCTTCCGCCAGTCTCAAATCCTCATAGATGTGTTCCAGCGTGTAAGCTACCGTTTCCCGTCCGGGAACCTCTCCCGTCGTGGTATTGTCCCGGTAACCGATACCCGGCTTATCGTCCCCCCACAAGCAATACTGCGTCAACAACATAAAGTGATAGTACGCCCTACCGAAACGGGCTTCACCTTCCACTTGATTACGGATGGCTTCTGTCGTCTGAATCACCTTGTCCAGATACTCCAACACCGTATTAAAACGATAAATTCGTTCCCAAACCGGTGTCCAAGTCCACATCATATTCATCGATGCTGTCAACGATTCTCCTTTCCAACAATACGTGTCATAGGTAGTCGGCTCTCCTGCCAACAATCCGTACACGTAAAACTCCGGTGTCAGTTCCACCGCATCCGATAACGGAAGAGCTTCCGTCAAATAGGCTGTACCAGAAATCCCTTCCCCATCACTGACATTAGAAAACAAATAAAGATCGGTACTTCCGGTCAGCCCATAGAGCTGATCCATATGGTATATGTAGGCACTACCCGACTTATCCGTCGTCTCATCCAGAAAATCACTGCACGAACCTAATACAATAGCTCCCAGCAAGACAATAATAGTATATATTTTTTTCATACTTCTTACTTTTTATCCATTCATACTCATTTTACCAACTCTTGAAACCGAGTTTCAAACCAAACGTAAAAACCGGCATCGGCTTCAAACTCCCAAGCGGATAATTAGGATCCATTTTCCCGTTTGCACTCCAAATCAATCCCAAGTTGCTCGCCTGCGCGTAAACATTAATACAGCTGAATACCCCTTGTTTTGACAACAAGCTTTGCGGCAAGTCATATCCCAAAAACACCTCGTTCAAACGGATATGATCCCCTTTTATAAAACTGTTCCGGAAATACATGGCAACACCTATCGTACTCGAATATCCCCGACCACTCACGAAATTAGTTTTATTATCATCGTTATAGAGCGGCAACTCGGAATAAGACATTTGGTTAACATACCCCTCGTCATACACCTCAAAAGCCTTGTCCAGACGATCGGAATAAGCTGCAAGATTTCTGCTATCAGGCGAAAAACTATCACTATAACTCGTCATGACATAATAACCGAACTGTCCCGTGAGCATAAAAGAGAAAGTCAACCCTTTCCAGCTAAACATATTACTGAAACTCAACGTGCTTTTCGGTTCTGCTGCCCCCAAATAGTAAGCCCAATTATTGTCATCAAGCGTTTGCCCTTCCCGAGGAGTCACAAAATCCATCATATGCGAAGATTCTTCATCCAGAATGGGTTCTCGCGAACCATCTTTTCCTCCCAACAACACGTAACCTTCCGGCGAATACCCCGCCGGTTTCAAAACCGAGTAAGAACCGATCGGACGCCCTACCACGTAGGAATTGCCAACCGCCATGTAAGGTCCACTATAACCGATTTTTTTCAATTCATTGTGGTTGTATGAATAATTCAGTACCCCACTCCAACTCAAATCTCCCGCGACAGGCAAGTCTGAACCGATTGAAAACTCCACGCCCCGGTTCACGATCTCTGCGTTGTTCAACAACATAGACTCCACGCCCTGCGAAATCACCGGTACCGTCGTGTTCGCCAACACATCATAAGAATACTTATTATAAAACTCCGCACTACCGCTCAGTTTATGCCCGAAAAACGCCATGTCCACCCCGATATTCAGCGTCCGCGACTTCTCCCACGTCAGTGTATTATTACCGCGTTCCGCAATCGTGTTAAAAGATTCTCCCCCGGAATAAATAAGGCTACCCGAATGCACCGCCACAGTCGTCACGCTGGAGGTCCCCGACTTACCAGCCGCCACACCCGCAATACCGTACGATGCGCGCAGTTTCAACTGGTCTATCCAAGACGCCCGCTCCATGAACCGCTCGTTTGAAATCAGCCAACTGGCACCGAACGACCAAAATGGGGAAAACTTGTCACGCACATCTTCCGCCTGAAAATTGGAAGCATCCGTTCGGAAACTAACTGTCACCGAATAACGGTCATCATAGGTATAAGCCGCATTCGCGTACACCGAAAAGAAACGGTCTTCCAGCGTCGACAGGCTTCCCAACTTTTCGAAGGGCATATACGAAGATACCCCGAAAATATTGTTTTTCTTCGTCACGTAATCCAGCTCCGTCAACACGGAATTGGTATATTTGTTATATCCGTAACGTGTCACTTTCGGATCCGCCTCCGTCGTGGCAGAAATAACCTCCGTACCCACCAATACGTTAAATGCGTGTTTATCTTTCATCAGGCTATAATCCGCCTGCCCGCGCAAATTATAAGCTTCGTACGTGTGTCCCTCGTTCGAGAACACGCCCCCCGTCGGGAAATAAGAAACATACCGTCCCGCTTCGCCCAACGTGGAATACGTATTATACAAATCTCTCACAAAAAACGATTCCGGCTCGTAAGACATATGCTTGCGATATCGCCGTTGTTCATACTGCCCCTTGGCACTCACATTCAGTCCCCACTCCGTCCGGTATTCAAAACCACCTTGCACCCTGTAATTCATCGTCTTGGAATAGTTATCCGTGTAATCCCGATCGGCAACAGGGTTATAAGTCCAATCCGTCGGAGTCTTGCCCGCATAATATTCCTCCGACATCAACAGAGGCTCGTACACCGTCTGCGAGGTCGGTACATGCACGAAATTCCCTTCTTCATCCTTCAAACGAGTCCACGGACTAAGCCATCCCCGCACGCTTTCAATACTCGTACCATTGCTTTCCTCCCTACTGAACATCGTGTTCACCGCCAACTCGAATGTCAGGTTTTTCGTCAACCGGGCGTTACTCGCCAGATTCAGCAATACACGCCGCTTGCCATTCTCTTGCAGGTAACTGTCCTCATCATCATAAGAAGCCGAAAAAGCGTAATCCAACTTCTCCGCAGCACCCCGTAACGACACATTGTACTGCTGACGCATCATACGCTGAAAAATATACTCGTTCAAATCATCTTTCCATACCCCGCGGTTCCCCAATTCGATAAGCTCCTGTTTTTTAGCCTCGTACTCCCCTGCGGTAAGATTCTTTTTATTATCCCGCTCGTACAGCATACCGTATGGAGCCGACATATACCGTCTCCTAGCGGAAGTCCTCGTGTAAGGATCATTACTTGTAAGATTAATCGGATCGTATTTGTGCATCAATTCTTCGAAACGAAACTGGTTCTCTGCCGATGCCATGTTAAACAAATAATCCAAATCTGCCCGAGAGCTCACCGACCAGTAAGCATCCGCTGAAATCTCCAACTTGCTTTTCGCCTTGCCTTTTTTCGTGGTAATCACGATCACCCCGTTTGCCGCCTTCGATCCGTAAATGGCAGTCGAAGCCGCATCCTTCAAAATCGTGATCGACGCCACCCGGTTAATATCCAAATCATTAATCGCCGCCAATGTCGATTCAAAACCGTCCAAGATAAAAAGCGGCTGATTCGGGTCGGCATCCAATTCATCCCTCAACCCCAACATACTCGACTTTCCCCGAATCTCCATGTTCGGTAACCTATTCGGGTCCGAGCCAAACTGGTTATCCTCGATAATAGCAAAAGCCGGGTCCAACGTCTTCAGACTTTGCAAGATATTCTGCGTCCCCATCGTCTTCAACTCCGCCGCCGAATACGTGGAAGCCGATCCCGTGAAACTCTCCTTCTTACGAGTAAAAATTCCCGTCACTACCACGTCTTCCAGCTTCACATCCTCATCCCGCAACACGATAGAAAGCTCCTTTCGCACCTCTCCGGCCTTCAACTTCAGAATCTTCACCCTCTCGGTCTTCATCCCGATAAAAGAAACCACCAATGTTGCTGAATCCGCAGGCATCAACACCTTGAATCTCCCCTCCGCATCCGTGGCTGTCCCCACCGTTGTTCCCTCCCACCGCACCGTGACTCCCGGCAAAGGAACCTTCTTCTCATCCGTCACCTTCCCTTCCACCTGCCTGCCTTCCAACCGTGTCGAATCCCTCGTCCCGGCATCTACCAACACCGGGAATCCCAGCAACAAAACCATAAATAACCGAATAACCACGATTACCGCCATCCTTCGAGACAGTAACTTTCGCTTAAAAACTTTCCTGTCATAAGTTTTTTTCATAACTTTGA
>ERZ825137.2117-NODE-2117-length-23852-cov-3.838971_pt1 | contig 23852 bp, 14 predicted proteins | sample MGYA00519873_ERZ825137 | MGnify/ENA primary metagenome ERZ825137 (study PRJEB31778, sample SAMEA3449190) | human gut metagenome | biome: human gut; feature: human-associated habitat; material: faeces | place: United Kingdom | collected 2010/2012 ...
ACTCATCACCTCGACACTGCCAGTGTCGCGCTCTAGCCAGATGAGCTAACGCCCCATTATTGTTGGGTGCAGGACTATTTGTCCTTTTATCGGTGCAAATATAGTGGTTTCCTTTGAAGTATGAAAACGTTGGGCAAATAATTCTTAATTATTTAATGTGGAGGCTCCGAGAGGGTGAAAGATATACTGCTGTCACAATAAGTCGCTTGTTCTCAGGTGCAACATGGTAAAATGTGAGACATTGAAGTTAGTATTGTAGTAACGGGAAAGCCATCACACTAACGCTTTTTCGATATGAGAAATGACGGCACTTTGCGGAAGGTTACTATTCTTTCTGAATTGTAATCGAGATGGTTGATATATAAAAAAGCAACTCATTCATAAATGAGTTGCTTTTTTGAAATATCCTTAATTAAAGTAATCTATATATCCTTTAATTATTTCTTTCTGGCATTACCATAACGGCTCATGAACTTATCAACACGTCCTGCGGTATCTACTAATTTAGATTTACCTGTGTAGAACGGATGAGAAGTACTGGAAATTTCAAGCTTTACCAAAGGATAAGTTTCGCCTTCAAATTCAATTGTATCTTTTGTGTTACAAGTTGAACGGGACAAAAACATATCGCCGTTTGACATATCTTTGAATACTACCGGACGATAGTTCTCTGGATGAATACCTTTTTTCATTGCTTTATTCTTTAATTATTATATCTTTTTATTTTATTGCTGGTAACAATAAGTGTGTAATGGACTTAATTCGGGTTGCAAAGATAATGGCTTTGAATGAAATAAAAAAGTTTTTCGGAAGAAAAAGTGATTGCTTTTTAACTGCTGTAGGAAGACAGAATGGATTGATACGGGATAAGGAGAAGAATAGATAGCCGAAGGGGTATGAAATTTCGGTTAAGAATAGGACTTTTATGGATTTTTTTGCAGATATTTGCTTGTGGAAAAGAAAAAGTAATTTTCCTGATAACTACTAGCGAAGTGCAGGTTGGCATTTATTGAAGCGCAGATGGTGTGATTATATAATAAAATGAACAGAATATGAAAAAAGCAATTATTGGAATGATGGTATTTTGGGTCCTGATAGGATTCTCTCATGCCCAAAAGCAGCACAAGGCTCTTTATGGTGTAGCCTTTTATAATTTGGAGAATTTATTTGATACTATCCATAATGATGGTAAGAATGATTATGAATATCTTCCGGAAGGACGGAATAAATGGGGGACGATGAAATATATGGCTAAATTGAAAAATCTCTCCCGTGTAATTAGTGAACTGGCTGTGGATAAAGTGCCGGAAGGGCCTGCTGTGATTGGCGTATCCGAGGTGGAAGACCGTTGTGTGTTGGAAGATTTACTCAACCAACCGGCTTTAGCCGACAGGGGTTATAAGATAGAACACTATGAAGGGCCTGATCATCGGGGAATAGATTGTGCTTTGTTCTATAATCCGGAATTTTTTCAAGTAGATTCCAGCAAGTTAGTTCCGTATGTTTACTTGAACAAGGATACCATCCATGCAACCCGAGGTTTTTTAGTAGTGAGTGGAAAGCTGGCAGGAGAGCCTGTACATTTTATAGTTTGCCACTGGCCTTCTCGTGCGGCAGGAAGCGAGTGCCGGAATTGGGCCGGAGCGCAAGTGCGGGCCGTGAAGGATGAACTGGTGCAAAATAATCCTTCTTGCAAAGTTATCATTATGGGGGATATGAACGATGATCCGATGGATAAAAGCATGAGTCTGTTCTTGGGAGCCAAACGGGAGCGGGAAGAAGTGGCGGTTCATGATTTATACAACCCATGGTGGAATACATTGGAGAAAGAAAAAAAAGGAACTCTTTGTTATAGAGGAAGATGGAATTTATTTGATCAGATAGTGTTTACAGGCAATATGCTTAATGAAGATTGCAAAACACTTTCATACTGGAAAAATGAAGTCTTTATGCGGGACTATCTTTTTCAACAAGAGGGAAAGTATAAAGGTTACCCCCAGCGTACGCATGCGGGCGGCGTTTGGCTGAATGGATACAGCGATCACTTGCCGACACTTATTTATTTAATGAAGGAAGTAAAATAAGGAAGTAAAATAATGAGGCCGGGTAAGTGCAAGGTCTGCTTTTCTATTTCGGATGGAACAAATTAAAAGAACCTTCGTGGAACAGGTAGAAAAGTCTAGAGCTGAAAGGTATTTCTTTTAATTCTCATTTCCTCTCATGCAAAGAAGGTGGTTTTGAAATATAGAGATTACAATATGATAATTTTTCTCTGCTTTATGAAGAAATAACTATTAAAATACAAGAAAAAATTAGATAATATTGTTATCCAGGCATAGAAAGTAAAAACTATTATCATTAACTTTGTGTCGGTTTTCAAAAAAGAAGTTTATTAATCATTAAATAATTAAGAACATGGTAAATTATAAGGAATTAGGTCTTGTGAATACAAGAGCTATGTTTGCAAAAGCCGTTAAAGGCGGTTATGCTATTCCGGCTTTTAACTTTAATAACATGGAGCAGTTGCAGGCTATTATTCAGGCTGCGGTAGAAACGAAGTCTCCGGTTATTCTTCAAGTATCGAAAGGTGCCCGTAACTATGCTAACCAAACTTTGTTGCGTTACATGGCTGAAGGAGCTGTAGAATATGCAAAAGAATTAGGATGCGCACATCCTGAAATAGTGCTTCATCTTGATCATGGAGATTCCTTCGAACTTTGTAAATCATGTATTGATATGGGATTCTCTTCTGTTATGATCGATGGTTCTCATCTTCCTTATGATGAGAATGTGGCTCTTACAAAAAAGGTGGTAGAATATGCTCATCAATTTGATGTAACCGTTGAGGGCGAATTAGGTGTTTTGGCCGGCGTAGAGGATGAAGTCAGCGCAGAACATCATACATATACCAAACCGGAAGAAGTTGTTGACTTTGTAACAAAGACAGGTTGCGACAGCTTGGCTATTTCTATCGGTACGTCTCATGGCGCTAATAAGTTTAAACCGGAACAGTGCACAAGAGATGCTAACGGTCGTTTGGTTCCTCCTCCTTTGGCATTCGATGTATTGGAAGGTGTGGAAAAAGAATTGCCGGGCTTCCCAATTGTACTTCACGGATCATCATCCGTTCCTCAAGAAGAAGTGGAAACCATTAATATGTATGGTGGCGCATTGAAAGACGCAATCGGTATTCCGGAAGAAGAGTTACGTAAAGCTGCAAAATCGGCTGTATGTAAAATCAATATTGATTCGGATAGCCGTTTAGCTATGACTGCTGCTATTCGTAAGGTAATGGCAGAGAAACCTGCTGAATTTGATCCGCGTAAATATCTGGGTCCGGCTCGTGACAATATGAAGAAACTCTATGTTCATAAGATTGTAAACGTATTGGGATCGGATAATAAACTGGAAGCTTAATCACTGTAGAGATTATTCTCATATATTTATAAAAAAGACCGCCTCTAATAAAAAGGCGGTCTTTTTTTTATAATCTTTTGTGTTAGAAATTAAATATGATGTACGTTTGCAAAAATCTTGATTAAGTTATCTTGCAGCAAAGAATGTATTGCCCATTATAGCATGTCGAGCTGTCATGATTCCCTGAGCATCCAGGTTTACATTCATGTACGAACCGTTTTGCATGTTTAAATCAACCGTTCCGTTACCTTGCATTTTCATTAACTCATAAGATTCGCCATTGCTGATAACGTTCCAGCTTTGAGCTTTTTCGTCGAATTTCAGTTCAATAGGACTCTCTTCTCCTTCTTTAGTAATAGAGTAACCGTCTTCTGTTGTTGTAACTAGATATTTACCGTTTTCACCTTTTACCTCTTTAACGGTTCCGGCAGCAACCGGATTATCACCGCTCCAGAATTCAATAGAATTGATAACTAATGCATCGGCAAGTATGGAAACTTCATATACCGGTACAATATGCAGACCGATGAAGATAAGTTCGTTCACAAAATTGTTGTTAGTGAGCTGTTTGTTCCAATCAAGTACTTTGTTTGTCAAAGCGAAGGAACCGATACATGAAGTAAACGCTACGCTACCTGCTAACACTGCACATGCTGTGGTTAATTTAAAGTTTTTCATATGTTATTTTGGTTTAATGAATAAATAAAAATAATAGGATAATATCTCTCTAAATCTTTTTCTCGTTTGTAATATTCCACAAAAGTAGGATAATTTATTAAATGCGGCGTACTTTTACTGCTAAAAAAACAATTTTAATTGTTCTATGTAGGATAAATCGTATCTTTGCAACCTATAAATAATATAATTTTTTGAAAATAAAACCATGACAGAGAAAGTTACTAAATTAATGAAAGATGTGCCCGCCATTAGGTGGACAGCACTTGTGTTATTAGCTTCTGCAATGTTCTTCGGGTACATTTTTATGGATATACTCTCACCGTTGCAGGAATTGTTGCAAACTCAGCGCGGCTGGGATCCTTCCGCTTATGGACATTACGCCGGTTCGGAAACGTTTTTGAATGTATTTGTATTTTTTCTAATCTTTGCTGGTATTATTCTGGATAAGATGGGAGTACGTTTTACTGCTATCTTGTCGGGTTCCGTAATGTTTCTGGGAGCAGCGGTAAATTACTATGCTGTAAGCGACGCTTTTATAGGAAGCGGTGCGGAAGCTTTTATGAACAATTTTATGAATCTCCCTTCGGATTGGTGGAACATTACTCCTTTCTTTGCAGGAATGCCCGCTTCGGCTAAAATGTCCGCTGTCGGTTTTATGTTTTTCGGTTGCGGTGTAGAGATGGCTGGTATTACCGTATCTCGCGGTATCGTAAAATGGTTTAAAGGCAAAGAAATGGCTTTGGCTATGGGTATTGAGATGGCGATAGCCCGTGTGGGAGTTGCTGTGGTGGTATTAGGTTCGCCAGTGTTGGCAAACATTGCTCCTGTAAGTGTATCTCGTCCGGTAGTCGTGGCGGTTTTATTGCTTTTAATTGGTTTGATATCATTCATCTGCTATGCTTTCATGGATAAGAAATTAGAAAAGCAAATGGGTGAAAGCGGTGAAGAAAAGGAGGATCCGTTCAAGGTTAGTGACTTGGGTAAAATCTTTTCATCCAAAGTTTTCTGGTTAGTCGCTCTTTTATGTGTACTCTATTATTCGGCTATATTCCCGTTTCAGAAGTATGCTATTAATATGTTGCAGTGCAATTTGGGTTATACGGCGGAACAAGCCGGATATGTATTCTTTGTGTTTCCGTTAGGTGCGGCTGCTATCACTCCGTTTCTTGGTAATTATCTCGATAGGAAAGGTAAAGGGGCTACGATGTTGATTTTGGGTGCAGCTTTAATGATTATATGTCATTTGTCTTTTGCGTTCCTCCTTCCTGCTACTAAATCGATGTTGATTGCTTATGCCGGTATTATCCTTTTGGGAATTTCCTTTTCTTTGGTTCCTGCCGCTTTGTGGCCTTCTGTTCCGAAGTTAGTGGATAATCGTTTGCTGGGTTCCGCTTATGCCGTAATATTCTGGATACAGAATATCGGATTATATGCCTTTCCGATGATTATCGGTTCGGTGTTGAAATCTTCGAATCCCGGTGTGACTAACCCGTTGGAATATAACTATACTAATCCGATGCTTGTGTTTACTTTGTTGGGAGTACTTGCTTTGATATTGGGCTTCTGGCTTAAATTTGTCGATAAGAAAAAAGGATACGGTTTGGAACAGCCTAATATTAAGTAAATCAATTTCTGGAAGTTGCTCTTGGCACATTACTAGTTATCGTATTTGACGTTATTAGTTCTTATTATAGCATACTCAGCCAAGCTATGTAAGCAGAATATGTTATAAAATAGAAAAATCTATATGAATTGCCACGAATGGCGCGATAAGATGAAAAGACGGGAAGTAGATAGGCCTGTTTCATTCGCGTGATTCGTGGCATTCTTTTATCCCCTTTTTATAAAAAGAGTTTTTCGTGAGTGTTTTAGTTTCTTAATCAGCCTGATGTTCGTCGTTCGCTTTGTATTCGCTGGGTGTGCAGTTCATTACTTCTTTAAATACCCGACTGAAATATTGGGGAGATGAGAATCCGCTCATATAAGCAATCTCAGAGATGCTGTATTCCCCGGAATCTAATAATTGTACGGCCTTTTTGACCCGCATGTCTCTGACGAAATCTTTAGGTGAAACTCCCAATATGGATTTTATTTTTCGGTAAAAAACGGTACGGCTCAAGTTCATGGAATCGGCCAGATCTTCAATCTTAAAGTCGGGGTTTTCTAGTTTTTCCTCTACACTTTGAGCTATTTTCTTGATAAACTTCTCATCGTAGCTGGTAATAGGGGGTGTAGAGGGGAAGATCATATTCGTGGTAGCTTCGTTGGACTGAATGACTTGTTTGTCTCCGCTTTCTTTTGATTGAGTGAAGAATCTTCTTAAGATATCACGCTGTTTCAACATGGATGCAATTCGTGCTTTCAGGTAGCCTGCACTGAAAGGTTTGGTTATGTAATCGTCCGCTCCATATTCCAATCCTTTAATACGGTCTTCTATAGCCGATTTGGCTGATAGTAGAATAAAAGGTATGTGACTTACATTATGGTCTTTTCGGGTAGTGGCAAGCAGTTCGATTCCGTCCATGCGCGGCATCATGATATCGCTGATAACCAAATCAGGAATTACGGATTTGATACGTTCAAATCCTTCGGCGCCGTCGACCGCTTCTATCACCTGATATTTTTCTTGTAAGATGGAGATGATGAAATGTCTTAATTCTTCATTATCCTCTACAATCAATATAGTTAAATCTTTGCGAGTCTCGTCTGGTGCAGACAGGTTGTATGTTTCTTCCTTCGTAAGCTCTTTTTTTCCGTCATTTAAGATAAGCTCTATATTCTTGTCTGCTGCAAATGCTTCGTAAAGGGTAGGGATAGAGACGGTAAACGTGCTTCCTTGTCCTAATACACTGTTGACTTTAATAGTTCCGTGTATCAAACGAATCAGTTCTTTTACCAGCGAAAGACCTATACCGCTGGAGTTGGTGCTATAATGTTTTTCCAGGGTTTCAAACCGGTTAAACAACATGTCTATTTTATGAACGTCCAATCCTCGTCCTTCATCTTTTATTTTGAACAACAATTCGGAGTCGTGTTTTTCAATAAAGAGTTGTACGCTTTTTCCGTTAGGTGTATATTTAAAAGCGTTAGACAGCAAATTAAATAAAATTTTTTCCAGTTTGTCCACGTCCGTATAGATAAGTAAACTATCTATGTTTGATACAAAACGGAAATCTATGTTCCTTTGATGAGCCAAACTGATGAAGTTGTCGAACGTACGTTTGAACAAGGTTATTACATCAATTTGTTCTATATACAGTTTCATTTTATTGTTTTGTATCTTCCTGAAATCAAGGAGCTGGTTAATGAGGCGTAGCATACGGTCGATATTTCGTTTAGCTACTATCATATTTTCGTGTCCTTTCGGACTAAGCTTTTCTTCTTCCAATACTTCTTCTACAGGAGCAGTAATTAAGGTAAGCGGGGTACGTAGCTCGTGCGAAATATCCGTAAAAAATCGAAGCTTTAAATTGGTGAGTTGTTGTTCGAAATCCACCTTTCTTTTTAAATTGAAGATATAAGTCAAGATACCTGAAACCACTAATATTAAAAAGATAAGACCGGTAATATAGATACTCCATGCCCATCCGGTTTCCCAAAAAGTTGGCTGTATGTGTATGGAGAGTTCCGTCACATTGTCTACCCATACCCCATCCCCGTTAGTTGATTTCACTTCCAGAACAAAGTTTCCGGCAGGTAAATTTACAAAGCTTGCAGAGTGATTTTTAGCAATATATACCCATTCGTTGCTGACACCTTTTAACCGGTATGCGTATTGCAGATTATCAACATTTGTAAAATCAATGGCCGCAAATGAAATGGTTACGTTTCGTTCATTCTTATCCAGAAACAATGTGTTGTCAACCATCGACACGGTTTGAAAGGAACTGTCGTCTTTGCGTACGTCTACCTTTGTGAAAACGATAGGCGGGATAAATGTACTTTTTTGTAATTGTCTTAAGTTTACACACAATGCTCCATGATTGGTTCCGAGATACATAGTTTGTTTCTTGTCGATAATTGGAGGAGCTTCACTGATTAACAGATGGGAATTCAAATTGAAATGATCAAATTTCTCGAAGCTCTTTTCTTTTGGATTATATCGGCAAATACAGGTTTCAAAACTAATCCATAAATCTTCGTTTTCTCCTTCCAATATGGCATAAGCTATGTCTGATGGAAGTCCGTTCTTTTTATTCAAATGAGAAAATTGAATACTGTCGGATAAAATGTGATCGGATTTTACATGGCTGATGCCACCACTATATGTAACTATATAAAGTTCTCCCGAGCTACTCTCAAAAATGTATAATACGTCATTATTGGCAAGGCTTTCGGGTTTCTTTTCTTCGCAGTGGTTATAATGAAATTTAATTTTATCCGGGGACTGGAAATCGGAAGAAAAGGTTATCAATCCTTCTGTTGTTCCCACCATTATAATACCATTAGGAGTACAATGTATGAACCGTACATTTAAATAATTATAGTGTTTAAAGTCTTTTTTCGAATGGTCGAGTGGACGTATGAAATGTAAATTTGGAAAAGTACCTTGCACTAGATTTAAGCCTCCTCCATACGTTCCTACCCAGATACGTCCATAATTGTCTTTGTTTATCGAATAAATGGAATTAGCATTGATACCTTGAGGTCTATTCTTTTCGTGAGAAAAATGAACCATCTGGTACCCCGCTTTTTGAGGCGTCGCTATAAACAATCCGTCTTCCTTGCTTCCCATCCAGATTCGGTTTTCTTCATCTTCGAAGAAGCAATAAATGTTGGCACCGAAAACAACGTTTTTGTCCTTTATTAATTTTCCCGAAGGAGCTAAATTACCACAATAATTTTGTTCCTTGTCATATACTTCTATTATTCCATTTTTATTTCCTAACCATAAATGTTGTTTAGAATCTATGAATAAAGCTCTTACTTCAGTTTCATTCTGTTCGGAAATCCCATTGTAACTGCTATCGGAAAACGATATTTTATCGAATCCTGTTTCGCGGCAAAACCATAGATTCTTGTGGGAATCTATTAAATATCTTCTTAATCCGGTTTTATGATATAGATTGTAATATTTTCTTTCCCCTTTTTCGTAGGTATAAGCTTGTTCGAAACAGTCTTTCTTGGGATTATAACAATGAAGTTCTCCATATGTCGGTAAAATCCAGATGTGTCCGTATTCGTCTTCGTGGATTAGAGCTTTATTTCTCTGTTTTGTCGAAACTTTATAATTTATAAATTTCATTTTTTCTTTTTCCAAGTCTAAGCGGATTATATTTTTCCAACTATTAAACATCCATAGATTTCCATCTCGGGTTTGATAAAAGACTTCTGGGTATATATTTTCTTCGTTCTCGTCCAAAAATATTCTTTTGAATTTCTTGGTTTGAATGTTATATATGATAATACCGCGAAACGTAGCTATGCCTAATTGATTATTTTTGAGAGGAAAAATACCTCGTAATCCTACAATTTTATAAGGTAATGGAATTTTTTGTAATCCTTTGTTGGGTGTATACGTGATTAATTCTCCTTGATAAGATATCATATAAAATTGTTTTTCTACTTCTGTAAAGAAGCGAATAATAGTGTTGTTCGACAGTTCTTTTTTTCCATGTACAAAATACCCTTTATTGGTAAAAATCCATTCATTACCATAAATGTCTAAACCAATAGTGTAAATTCGATTACCATGATATTTATTAGAACTAGGGGGATAATATTTCAGACCGTCCGGTTCCTTGTATTTTTTTTCATCAATACGCCATAATTCTCCATTGCTTCCTATTACCCATAATACTTCATTTCCTAAGGCAATCATTTGCTTAACGTTAGTGCATTCTGGAGTTTCCGGATGATAATCACATACATTTTCAAACGTTTTATGTTGTGTGTTAAATAGATAAACTTTATTGTCATAAGTTTGACACCATATAATATGTTTCCCTCCTTTTACTAATTCGATCAATCGATTATACTTTAACTTGGCTTGATCTGTTGGATATGATTTATAATTCTTAAAAGAATAACCATCAAATTTTTCCAATCCGTTTCTGGTTGCGAGCCAAATAAAACCTTCATTATCTTGGATGATATCTTGAATAATATTTTGAGATAATCCGTCTTCGGTAGAATAATGTTGTACATTAACCAGCCCTTGAGCTAAAGAGTTGATTGCTATAGTTTGAAAGAATAGAACTATAAATATTTTTAGTTTTGTGTACATGATTTTGTTCTTTTCAAATAGTATTATAAGAATTTCATTAAATCATTATGTCTTTTTCTATAGAAGAGATTTTTAATTTCATAGTAATAGATTTATATATGTAGATTTAATCGCAAGTGATTAAATTATAAAATATCTTTTTAGAACAGAAAAAGAGTATTTGTTTTCTTGCAAAAATAATATATTTATAAGTAAAGCAGAAGAACTTATTGTCTTTTCTAAGAAGACAATGATTGAACTTACAAATAAACTTTGTGATTTCCTTTTCTATTATATAGGATATTGGTTTTTAAAAATAAAATAAAAAGAGAAGTGTCTCACGACACCTCTCTTTAATGCCTTTGTTATTAAAATACAATTTTAATATAAGGCTATACTTATTAAACCCGAGAAATATATTTAATCTACAGATAATACTTCATCGTCTTGCCATTCTACAGTTCCGGCAGCACCGTTTTGATCGGTCCATCCTTTAGTTTGTCCAAGCCAAGTATTCGCATTTAACACAGTAGAAGTCAATCCATGAATATAATAATTGGGTCTCCACAAAATAGTAATAGGATTGTTGTTAGCGTCTTTATCTGCCGGAGATGTTGGATCTCCTAGTTGGAAATACGTTTCGTAGAAATCCGCCAATTCTCTGATTTGTGTATCAAAGTTTGCGTCACCTGGGATTACGCCTACGGTTGTACGAAGAACCTTCAGAGCGTCGGTACTTCCTTGTGTATATTTATCTTCTTTTATATCTAAATATTTAGATGTACGCGATGTCCCATTCAGAGGAGATACACCTAATGCAGTACAAGTATTAGTAGTACTTAACTTCATATTTTCTCCTTGTCCTCCATCGTACAATAACCAACGCCAAATATCCCAATAACGCTTTCCTTCATATGCCAATTCTATACGGCGTTCATACAAACAAGATTCTATTGCCGAGTGACGATCTTTTACAGTGGTATTTAACCCATAGTATTCCGAGCCTTCCTTCATTCCTACTCGTTGGCGTAAACGAGCTAACGTTTTCTTACAATTATCAAGATCACCTGTCGCTGCGTAACATTCAGCAAGATTCAGTATTAATTCAGCATAACGATATTCATAAATTTCAATACCAGACTTGCCGTCAATAGTCGGAGTCTTTTTGCCAGACATCTTACGTACAAATGCTGGGCTGGCTACATTATTCCCATCGCTATATGAATAGCTGTAGCTTCCGTCCTCTGCCTGTGATTTTATCCAACGATATGCCCAAACCGTATCATTCGGTTCTTCTAAAAAGCCCCATATCATTCCATTAAAAGCAAATGTTTCGTAAAAACGCGGATCACGATTTTCGATAAAACGGAGATTACCGTTTATTATTTTATCCTCAGGTTTCGGACGTGTACCATCTGCCATAGGGAAAATATCTATTAATTCTACGGGAGCAGGTTTCCCTCCGCCACCGTTTTGAGAACTTAATCGGGTAGACAGCTCCCAACCATTACTTTCTGTACCATCGGCTGCTGTTTCACCAGTAAGTAATTTAACAAATACGGCTTCTTTATTTGCTGTATTGTCATCTTTAGCCAACAATTCACCCCAGCCTTGTGCATCACTACAGCCCTCTAGACTGTTTTCGGTCATTAAATCTTCTGCTTCCAAAGTTGCTTTTAAAGCTTTTTGCCACCGGATGTTTTGCGGATTATCCCAGTCTTTATTAAAAATAGGGCTAGCATAAGTTAACAGAATACGGCTTTTAAGTGCTAAGGCAGAACCACTAGTCGGACGTCCATAGTCTGATTCACCCCAAGTCAGAGGTAAAAGTTTTGAAGCTTGATTTAAATCTTTTACCATTTGTTCCACACATTGCGTTACAGAGTTACGGGGAACTTTATCTCCATTTGCTGTAGCATTTAAAACAGTGGTTACTATAGGTACAGGTCCGTAATGACGTACAAGATGGAATAATTGTAAAGCACGTAAAAAGAGAGCTTGTCCTTTTGCATGCATTTTTAATTCTTCCTCTACTTTTGATGCATCGATGTCACGAAGAAGAATATTACAATTACGTATGCGAGTATAAGGATCATTAACAATCTTTGAGCCAAGCTTTTCCCCGAAATAACCACTAATGAGAGGATCGATGTAATCGGAAGAAGATCCGCCGAGTGGCCACGCTTTTATGTCGTCTATAGCTTTATAATTGCTTAACGGATCTATTTTACTGGCGGTTTTGATGCCCCATTGTTCTTCTGTCAGATAGTTCCAATCAGCAATTCCACCTTTCAGGTTGCCGTAAATGCCTACCATTTGTTGTCCCGGTTGCGTATACCCTTTGAAATAGTCGTAATACAGACCGGCAAGATACCAGTTAACCTTTGTTTCAGAGTTAAAATCGTCATAGGATCCATAATTATTCATGTCCAAAAATGAATCACTGCAACCGGACATGGTTAATCCTAAAGTAAGAGTACTGATATATAATAATTTTTTCTTTTTCATTGTTTTGTAAATTTTAGAATGTGACGTTAACACCCAATGACCATGTTCTCAATGTGGGGTATTCTGTTGTAGATGAATCATACATATTACGATAGTGATCAGGATATGGATTATAGAAATCCCACAAATTATTACCTGTTAAATTTAAGCGGACAGCTTGCATTTTTAATGGTTTTACCCATTCTTTGGGAAGTGTATAAGCTATTGTTAAGTTGCGTACATAACAACGGAACGAACTTACTTTCCAAAAATCAGATTGTGCAATAGCGGATCCTCCGACAACACTGTTTACACCTAAGTTCGGATATTTACCATTTACATTCTTTTCCGGGTCGTACATATCTCTCCAGAATGAATCGGGTGACCATGCCATATTGCTTTGATCTGATTTAATCATCACAAGGTCTACAAAGCGGGCGCCTCCCCAAGATGTAGAAATATTAGCACGAACCGATAAGCCTCTCCAACTTGCTCCTAATTTAGTAGTAAAACCATAAGTTTTGTTCTTATTGCAAAGCTTGCCATAATCCTGTTGTTCTACAATTTGTCCATTAGGACCTTGTTGAACGTTGTTTACCATCTCTCCACCTAAATCCTGATAAGCGAGCATACCAAGTTTCATTCCTGATTTATCTGTTACACTTAAATATTTAGGAGTCGTTCCAGCGGTGGTTGCGTTTTGTGTTAAATAGTTCCAATAATTATCGATATCTTGCTGAGTACGTAGGATTCCATCACCGGTAGATGTTCCTTTCCATACTTTATATCCCCATACAGGCATAATCGTAGAATGTCCTGCTTCCCAGCTTGTGTTACTTCCATATTGATTATATCTTAAATCCGGAACCCATTCTTTTACTTTGTTACCATCCAATCCGAAATCTGCTCCAATGGTATAATTTACTTCACCGATTTTGTCACGCCAATTAATAGACAGTTCAGCTCCATAAGTGTCTATACGCCCAAAATTTTCTTCGGCATATGAACCTCCAGCATAAACAGGAATACCTGGTTGGCTGGCCATATATTGATTCAGGATATTATCGTTGATATCGTAATACAGATCAAGTGTTGTACTTAAACGCCCATTCAGGAAACGGAAATCAAAACCAAGGTTAAATTTATCGGAATTGTCCCATTTCATACCACGGTTTGGAGATGCTTGTGTAGTAAGATTCGTACCGAAGATACCTCCGTTTGGTCCGAATTGCATACCTTTCAAGTCCATCTTGTATTGCTGCTTCCATTTCCACATTTTAATATTATCTCTACCTGTGCGTCCCCATGAAGCACGGATTTTTACATATTCCGCCCAGGGTAACGTTTTTTTAAACCAAGGCTCTTCAGAGATAATCCATCCGGCAGATATACCGGGGAAGAAACCCCAATAGTTTTCCGGAGCAAATTTGGTGGAAGCATCAGACCGGAATACAAATTGTAGCATGTAACGATCTGCATAGCTATAACTGATACGTCCCAGATAAGAAAGAGAACCAGATTCACCTTTTGTTGTCACACTGTGCTCATTGCTGTAAGCTCCCGAGCCTTTCAGATTACTTATAGAAGGACCGCCTACACCTAAAAATGTGTCTGCAATATCGGCTGCGAGGTCTTCGTACATCATGGTACGACCATCGTTATAAGCTTCCCGACGTTCCACGGCAGCAATAGCTGAGACACTGTGTTTTCCGAATGTTTGGTCATAGTTTATATAAAAGTTCATTTGTCTGCTTTCAGATGCATTGTCTTTAAAAGCTAATTGTGTATTGGAGGTAAAAGTGGACTTTTTAAATGCACTACTCGGAATCGTATACACTAAGTGTTGGTTTGTTCCCATTTGTTTTCCAAGATAAGCGATTTCGTATGGAAAGCTTGCCAATTCATTTACTTTATTAGAGTGGGAAGACGAATAATTTGCGCGTAAAGACAGACCTTTGATGAAGGGCACATCATATGTAAGAGAGATATTTGCACTCCAACTATTATCTCTTCCTTTGCTGTATGATCCGTTTTCGTTCAATGCAAAATAATTCCATGAAGTAGGGCTGCTACGGTTAAAACTGGGAGTAGAAAATGGATTGGTGATAGGCCCCATCCAATATTCTTCTTCTTCACCGTTTTCATTGGGTAAGGTCACACTCCAAGGCATAATATTAGGCATATGATGCAATGCATTATAATCGGATTTAGATGACTGGCTGATTCCATACATATTAAAACGTGCCCCTTTAGTATAAATCTGATGCGTTTTTTGTTCATTGGCCGATACAGTAGCCGACAACTTAATATCATTTGTTAATCGGATATCCACGCCTGCACGATAAGTATATCGTTTATAATTTTGCTGTCCTAAATTGGCACCTTGGTCATAAAGAGTTGCACCTGCATAATAGGTAGCTCTTTCACTACCACCTGTAACATTCAAAGTATGGGTTTGCGTAAAAGCTGTTTGCCAATCGGCTTTGTCTAACCAATCATAATTGAGATTATCCATTTCCGCTATTTCAATATCGCTATAGATATTATCTAATTCTGTATAATCGGATACTTTGCCTGCTCCGATAGCAAACGCATTTACAAAACGACCATACTCGGAACCTTTTAATACTTTAGAGTGACTTACTGCATCGTTCCATGCAAATTTACCGGAATAATTAATTTGAGGTACTCCGGATTTTCCACGTTTTGTTTTTACTAATATAGCACCATTTGCGGCACGTGAACCGTAAATAGCAGCACTTGCGTCACGTAAAACTGTAATTGATTCGACCTCAGAAGGATCCAAGAGGTTAAATTGCTCCATAGTTGGATTTCCGTTATCGCCTAATTGCATTACATCATCAATGATAATCAATGGAATGGTGTTTCCTCCGTCTTTAGAAATACCACTTAAGGTTCTATTTTGGCGAACATATATTTCACTACCACCGCTACCGGGACGGGGAGACCCCAATACAACATCCAAGCCATTAATCATACCTTGTAAGGCCTCTGCCATATTTGATACAGGAAGATCCTCCAGTTCTTCTGCTGAAATGGTTGCCACAGAACCTGTTACATTCTTCATTTTTTGTGTACCATAACCAATAACCACTACTTCATTCAAAGATTTTGTATCTTCTTTTAAAGAAATTATGATGGTATTGGATTTGGGAGCGATGACTTGTGTAATATAACCGATATAAGAAACTGTTAACTTTTCACCTTCAGGAAGATTAACTGTAAAATTCCCATCTAAATCGGTTATTGTTCCAGTTGTTCCACTGGAACCTTTTATCGCAACGTTAGCACCGATAATAGGTTCCCCCTTCTCATCGATTACTTGTCCCGTAATTTTACGGGTTTGTGCGTTGGCCAGTAAACCGAACATTAAGAATAGGAACATCATGCCGATTTTATTGCCAAATGATGAACTTATGTACTTCATAAGATTTTATATTTATTGTTTATTATTAAATTGATGTGATAAGTACTACTAATACTTATCTATAAAATTGTTATTATTTATTATCTGGGAAAAGCTAGATTATTAGTTTCTCCATTTGATGGCTCCGGCGGAAGTTGCTCCACCAAACTGGCCGATAATTTTAAAGTTTCCTTCTTGAGGACTCATGAATAATTCACTTTCATTCATACCTATGTCGGAAGTCCCGGAGAATGGACAACTACCGTCCATTTTAAAATTAGTAGCCCAACTATTTATAGCTTTGGCAGGAGTATAGCCTTTAGAATCAGTCATACGAGAAGCTTGTGTACCTGCTGTATTAGGTGAAATACCACTTCCACTGGCAACCGGAGGACCAAAAATGGTATTCTCAAAATTTAGGATAACCGGGTTCTTGCTAATGCGAATTAATTGATTACCGGTACCTTCTAATGGGGCATAGCAGAATGTACAATCGATGATATTGAATGTCGGTATGTTTACCGTTGAACGCAAATCACCTAATAAAACAACGTTTGTAATCGTACAATCTTCAAAAGTTATATTATCCATCGTTCCCCCTTTATTATTAGTAGATACAGTGCCTTGATCTCCGGTACCATTGATGGTGCATCCTTTAAATAGGACATTGCGAACTCCATCATTGGCAGCCTGCAAGCGTACTAAAGCACGGAAGCTTTTAAAGCTGCAATTCGTAAATGTCAATGAATTTAAGGTAGTGTTAGAGCCATTTTCATTAAATACTTGTTTAGCACTGAAAGATTTACTTGTTTCGTTTTCTATAGGACGGGTTTCGAATTGTTCATTGATAGCTCCTACAAAATCTATATTTTTGAAGGATAAACTTTCTACATTTGTAGAAAGAGCAAATGCATTCCATATAATAAATTTAGCATTATCACCTAAGGTTAATCCTGTAGCAAATGCTACTGATTTATTTAATGCTGTAAAAGTTTTTGCTCCATTTTGTTCACCGAAATGGAAATCAATTCCTCCGGGAATAATGATTGTTGTACCTTCTTCTAATGAGTTCCAGAATTCGGGATTTGTAAAATACAGTGGATCAGTTACATCTCGAAGGTCTTTCCATTTACCTACTCCATATTGTGCGTCATAGTTTTCGGCTGCCACGGTTTCAATCATTACGCGTCCTTCATATGTCGATACGGTTTGTTCGGTACCTGAATAAGCGCAGACTTTATATTTCGTTTCGGGAGATAGTCCATTGATAATAGTTTCGCCGGAAGCATAGTCTACGTCCGTTACCGTTTTTATTTCACTGCCATCTTCTGAGAATACTTTAAAAGCTGTGATTGTGTTTCCGCCTTCTGACCAAGTTATTTTTGCAGCATTGTCTATAGTTTTGGTTTGTCCAAGTTTGGTTGGATAACTGACTGCTATTTCACCCGTTTCATAAAAAGCAGATTCTCGTGAGGAATTTGTACTTTTTACTTGTAGTTTGTATTTTTCATCCCATTCGAGGTTTTCAATTGTATAGTTCGTCTGATCGGTTGTATAAGTTTGGTATAACTCATATCCTGTGTCAGTAAATCGGTATAATTCGATAACGTATTCTGTGGCATCAGGTACTTGTTGCCATTTTAGATTTACCGAATTTTTGTTCGATACCATTGTTGTTACCGGCCGTAACAATACAGTGGATTTCGCATCATCGTCGGAACAGCTTGTAAAAGTGGCTATTCCTGCACTTAGTATTATACTAAGTGCCACAAGTTTTTTAAATCTCATACTATTAATTATTTTTGGGTTTCTATCTGTTTAAGTACAGACTCATATTAGTAAAAACTTTCTTGAAACACATTGGAAGCTTAGTCCAACTCCTGAAAATTTTTATTTAAATGAGGAATTTTTTCAGGTGATATCTTGATAAAGAATCAGGATTGCTGAGTAACTGTGGTGTTCTCGGTAGATGTGTCATGACTAGCCTGGTTCTGACACAGGGACAGGGGTTCTTGTTTTTCATACATTAGGGTTTTAATTATGATTGTTGAGGCTTGAAGTCCTTTTGTTGGCAAAGTAGGTTAGAAAATGTTTAGTAGATGTGCAAATTTTGACCATTTACGTATAAATTTTGTTCATAAGCTTTATATTTATTAATTATTGTTGTATTGTATTAGATAGGATTTTATATAAAAACGGTTCAATGTCTTTTTGAAAAAGGCATTGAACCGTTTATGGTATAAAGGATTAATTATTTTTTATTTCTTAGTCCACCATTTAGAAGGTCCGGCAGTGCCGTCACCTGGGAACTTCATTTTGGGATTGAAGTGGAAATCTCCGTTCTTCGGATCAATAAAGAGTTGTTCCGTTGTTATTTCCAATTTAGTAGCATTGGTGAACGGACGTTTGTTCTCTACTAAATCAGAGGTCTTGTAGTTACTTAAATAATCGAAGTACTTATAGTCACCATATCCGCTGTCAATTTTTGCACCTTTGTTGTCTCCGCAGAAAATATTGTTTGTTACGGCGATTTCGGCAGGCTCCTTACCTAATAAGAATACTTTCGGTAACGTATTCTTATATAAGCAAAGGATATTCCGGTCTACTGTAATCTTATCCAACTTTACGCGGATGTCCATTAATTGGTCGGAGATGTCAAGAATGTTACAATTGGTGATAGACAACTCGCTCACCATACCGTTGGAGAAATTGAAATTGAATACGCCCCATCCACTGGTACTTAGTTCTATCAAATCACAATTGTTGAGGCGGACGCTCTTAATTTCCGCACCTTTCAGATCTCCGCTTAGACGTAAGAAACAGTTGTTCATATTACGGATGATACAGCCTTCGGCGGATATCGAGCCGAATGGGTTGCCGTTCAGATTCATAAAGAATCCGGCTTCCTTGTTCCCATTCAAGTCAATATATTGGAAAGCGAGGTGTTCAAGTGTAGAGCCGACTTTCAATTCCTTGGCACGTACTTCCGGCAATGCTCCTCCGGCCTCGATGTTACCGATAAAATAAGCGGAAGTGGCTCCATCCGGTATTTGTATCTTGCCTTCGAAGTTATAGAGATCTCCTCCGTTGAAGATAACCATTAAGTCAGTCTGGCCAGCTGCTACGAGTGCAGTCATTTCATCATTTACATTCATGCCGGCTATAGCTTGGATGATACCCACTGTGCCGCTTGGCTTCAACCCTAAGGTATTGAAGTTCATGGTTCCACGTAAATTGTCGGTATTGTAAATTTGTGTGACATACGATGTGCCCATTGTTAAGTTCTGAACGATACATTGGCCAGTTCGTTTCTGTGATGCATCAAGCATTATTTCTGCCACCCATGTGGTGTCGGTCTTCTTTTCGTTTAGTTCACCATAACGCAGATGGGTTACTTCTTTGTCTGCCTCCCAGAACAGTGTCGCTTTTTCTAATCCGCCTACAATGCTGGTGAAAATCTGTTCGGGTGGCGTTTTCATCAATAGTTCGCAATACTTTGACTCTTTGCCGTCCTTTGTTATGGCTTTCATGCGGATGGCATATACGGTAAGGCCTTTTAAATCATCGAACCAGGTTTCGTATTGGCGGGCAGGCTCGGCTGTGGCGGTACTGGTAGTGGTCAGGGTATCAGCCAAGATATCTACGGTCTTCACTATTTGGTCGAAGAAGTGCGAGGTGTCGCTCGTATAGTTTTGGATGAGGCCTCCCGGCAACTTGTCGGAACCTTCTAACTTTACTTCGCTGAACTCAAAGATATAGTTGGTTGCATGGGTTACACCGGTGTAACTCAGTTTTAGTGAGGTAGGTCGCGCTTCACCAATTTCAAAAGTGGTTGGGCGGAACGGACGGTCGTACTCTGGTTCAATCGGCCATTCGTTGGCATCTTCCTTGCATCCGGTATAAGTGAGGGCAAGCAAGCATAATATAAATGTATATAATTTTTTCATAATCACGTTCTTTTAATTGTTATCATATCCATAAGAGTTCTTCAAATAGCCATTTGAACGATAGATGTCCTCATAATAGATGGAATATAAATGGCGGTAGTTGCAAACACCGTTACCCATTTTGTATGTAGCGTTGCGTTGTGCGATTAAATCACCGTATGGCAGTGTACTGAGGTAGTCGCTGTAGTCATAACGGGCACGTAGACCGCTTGCGCATCGGAGCACTTTGGAAGGGTCTTTAACGCAAGTGTGGTTTATATCATTGACTGTTTGATTGCGGTAACTTCCAAACAATCTTTGTTCGTAAAACTCATCTTTATTTGGATTCGCATCCAAGTCACGGTAGAAATTGACACTCGACCAGTCGATGAAGCTGCCGTTACGCTTGTAATATAATGTGCTGGGTAGCTGAGATGGTGTATAGATTTTATCCATGCACGTTACGTTTTTGGTTCCTGCCATCATGTCGCACAACCCGTGTTTCATTTCTTCCAGTTTGGTATCTAGCAATCCCCAGCGAATCAGGTCGAGTTTGCGGATACTTTCTCCACCAAATTCCCAAGCGCGTTCATTTACGATAGCCATAAAGAAGTCAGAATCATATTGAGATATTTTCTCTGAGCCGGCACCGAAGGCACGGGCACGTACAGATTCCAGTGCTTGGCGTGCTGACATACCGGCTGTCTCGTTAAATGAATCGGTTCCTTTACCTAATTGATAGCGTGCTTCGGCAAACATTAATAAGACATCTGAGTAGCGCATCATTATCCAGTTGATACCCGTATTAGGCCAGCCATCTGTCATGGCTGCAACGTATGCTCGATAGCTGTCTGGAGTCCACCAATAACTCCATTTTCCCAAATAAAGTTGTAAGGCGTTCATGTTGAGTACTTCTCCGATATACTCTTTTCCTTTTTTATCTTTGTCCTTTTTATAACTGGCCCAGTAGCATGAATAGTCACGACGTTGGTCTTCCGGATCGAAAGAGTAGAAATAGTAGGCGTTAGTACAAGCGTAGGTAGAGCCGAATCCACGAACTCCCATTCCAATGTTTCCATCTTGACCACGTCCGAAGATAGCACCGATGTTGCCGGTGTATCCCATACCCATTGCTATTTCAAAGAGGTTTTCGCCGGCTTCATTGAATTCCAAACCACATACGGTTTTCCAAATATGTCCGTAATCGGGATCCAATGAGTGTGGACTTTCCGAGGAGCCTATCAATTCTGCGCATTGTTGTTCAGCTATTTCATAATACTCTTTCCAGTTTTTCGGACGGCCTACATAATAACCGTTCATCTCTGCCATGCCCGGATTGTTTTCCGTGTTGGGGTAGTGTTCTACATTTTTATCCGAGAATTGATTACCGTCCCGAACAGACCAACCTCCGGCAAAAAGAGCTATACGTGCCAACAGACCTTTTGCATAGCCTTTGGTGACGCGCTCTACATTGTATTCGCCTTCGCCGGCCCATGGAAGGTATTCGATAGCTTCCTGCAATTCGTGGATGAGGCATGAATAAATGGAGTCACGGTCAATCTTTCCCATGTACACATTGGAAAGGTCGGAATTGGATGTTCCGGTTTTGAATGGAATATCACCATAACGGCTTACCAGTTCGAAATACGACAAGGCACGGAGTGTCATAGCTTCGCCTAAATATTGCTTCATTGCTTTGCTTGACTCTAAAATGGGGGAGTTTTTTATGCCTTCTACTGCTGTACTGGCTAATTCGGCCATATTGAAGATGTAGCGCCATTGGATGGTCTGATTGTACCAGTCGCACCAATAGTTGGCCGCACCGGTATCGCTTGTTTTTTCCTGATCTAAATGACCATCGAAGAAACCTGAGGCTTGTTCAATATCGGAGACGCCTTGCCAGTTACCTGAAATCTTTTGTCCGTAGATGTATGAACCCATCATTTGAGCATAAACACCCATGATGGCTGATTTGGTCATGCCTTCGTTAGCATATACATTTTGGCTGCTTTGTTGTGAGGGAGAGGCTGTATCTAGGAAATCGCTGCAACTGTTCAGAACAAGCGCTCCCACCAATAAGTTTAAAAATATCTTTTTCATTGTTATATCCTCCAAATATTAGAATGTAATGTTTGTACCAATGATCCACGCACGTGATTTCGGATAAGCCGAACGGTCATATCCTTGTACCATCACGTTCGTACTGGTGTTTACTTCCGGATCTTGTCCACTGTATCCTGTGAGGCAGAATACATTGTTTCCTGTTACATAGAAACGTACATTGTTCATACCGATTTTGCGGGTGAGGGCGTGGGGTAAAGTATATCCCAAAGAGAGGGTTCCCAAACGAAGGAATGAACCGTCCTCAATCATCCAGTCGGTATTGACGGTGGAGTTGTGCATCGGGTGCCACATTGTCTTATTCTGATTCAATTGTTGCAAGAGTTCCGGATTGGCATGTTGGCCATTATAAATGTTATAGCCGGTTTCCGGATCAATGAATGTGAACCGATTGGCCAGGCTCATTTCCGTGCTCATGTTTTGATATTTCCTGCTTAATGCATAAGATGTATAATCTACTTTGCTGGCATTGAATATATCGTTGCCATACGACCAGTTGAAGAGAGCTGTCAAGTCGAATCCTTTGAAACCGGCTTGAATGCCGAATCCTCCGGTGTGTTTCGGACGGGCATGTCCAATGACACGACGGTCGTTGTCTGCATCGATTTTACCGTCAGGTTTGCCTTCTGGGCCGCTTAGGTCTTTCAATTTCAAATGACCGGGACCATAATAAGCGCCGGAACGGGAAAGTACGCCCGAACAATCTACTACACCTTCGTTCAATTGCCAGCGTTGAGCCACCGGATCATAAGTGAAATCATCGAAACTATACATGCCGTCACATACGTAACCATACATCAAACCGACTTCTTGACCAAGGAATACACGATAGTTATCCGAACCGATTTCGGGGAAATTGTTTCCACCTTTTACAATCATGACATTACTGTCATTGCCATAGAGTTTGTCGACTATACATTTGTTGAAGCCAATGTTGAAGTTAAAATCCAAATAGAAATCTTTTTGATTAATGATATTGGCGTTTAAGGTAACCTCAAATCCACGGGTGGTTGTCTGGCCCAAGTTTTGGTATTGGGTGTTATATCCGGAAGTATAAGGTAAGTCTACCGACATAATCAAATTCTTGGTTACATCGTTATAGTAGTCTAAATTCAAGTTCAATTTATTGTTGAAGAAACCGAGGTCAAGTCCTACGTTGAAAGCTGTTTTGGTTTCCCAAGTCAGATTCTCATTACGCAAAACACTTGAAGGCTTCATAGAACTTTGTCCCGTTTCGTTCCAGAAATAGAGATTTTTAATGGAGGTGATTGGTGCGTAAGTCTGGCGCCAGTAAGAGCCTACACGGGCGTTACCGGTTTGACCATAACTGACACGTAATTTACCGTTCGAAAACCAGCTTTTTGTATCTTCCATAAAAGGTTCATCGCTGAAACGCCATGCTAGTGCGCCTGCGGGGAAATTTCCCCATTGATTGCCTGGAGCAAATACGTTGGTTCCGTCTGTCCGGAAAGTAAACGTAGCGAAATAACGTCCTTTATATATGTAATTCAAACGTCCGTAATAGGAAGCTGTGCGGCTCGGCTCCTTAATGGTGGTGTAGGTAGGTTCGGCTGTTCCGTTGTTCCATAAG
>ERZ825137.2119-NODE-2119-length-23840-cov-3.217868_pt1 | contig 23840 bp, 29 predicted proteins | sample MGYA00519873_ERZ825137 | MGnify/ENA primary metagenome ERZ825137 (study PRJEB31778, sample SAMEA3449190) | human gut metagenome | biome: human gut; feature: human-associated habitat; material: faeces | place: United Kingdom | collected 2010/2012 ...
CGAAAGACTATCCTTGTCAGCCTCCCTATAAAGTCGGAGAGATCGTTGCCGTAGCGCAAAGCTACGACCAAATTGACCCGCAAATTGTTCATTATCGAATTGATGATCTGGGGGACTGGGGTGGAGACCACCCAGGGCAATATAACAAAATGTTCGTCCGCGCCGACCTTATGCCTCACCAAATCCGCATTACCTCTGTCCGCCCCGAACGGTTGCAGAATATAACCGATGAGGATTGTTTGAAAGAGGGGGTGCGTTTTGTCGAAAACAGCGATGGCCATTTTTCAAACGGGATGTCCGATGGATACACAACACCCATTTCTGCCTTCGCCGCTCTCATAGACGAGATAAGCGGTCGGAGAATCTGGGAACGAAACCCCTTTGTTTGGAGAATTGAATTTAAACTGGTGAAGTGATGAAAACAACAATCAAAATGTGGGCGGTGTTTGATCCGGAAGGGGATTTGATTGTCTGGACTACACGCACTCAAATTTACAATAGTCAAGAGTCTTTTTTAAAGAATGCATTTTGGCCTTTTGGTGGACATATACATTCCATTGATTGGCCTAAGTATGAGAAACAAGGTTACACCTGCCGCCCTGTGAGGGTGACGATTGAAGAAATAGAAAAACCTAAACCGAAAAGTGATGAGTAAAGACCAATACACGTGGTTTGATCGCTGTGAGAACTGTGAGAAAGAATTGCCGAACGATCAAATGCACTATGACCGGAACGGGTGTCCTATTTGTCCGGAGTGCTGGGCCTCGCTGAAAGATGATCCGGAATTTAAAGTAGAGCCCGAAAACAAAGAAAAATGAAAGTCAAAGAGATCATTAACCAGCTTCACTATTTCCAGAAGTGGAGACGCGGAGCGGATATAGAGCAACCCGATCCCACCGAGATCGGCAAGGCCATCGACGGGGCTATTCGGGAGTTACGGAACTTCCAGAGGTTGAAAGTGAAAATTGAGAAAAAGAAACTGCCGCAAGGCGAAAAATAGAACGACATGAATGAGTTACCAACCTCCAAACGACTGGAGATATTGAAAGCCTCTCTGCAAAAGAAAAAGGAACTGTTCGACCGAAAGCTACAAGAGCATTTTGACGACGTGAAACGCGCGAACGGACAACCGCTCAATGACAAGAGAAATGGACGGACCACAATTGATAGATGGGACCGTCAAAACTCCGCGCTACGCAACCTTGAAGAGAGCACTGAAAAAACAAAACAGGCGATTGCCCGGGAGGAAGATAAGATCGCGAGGTGTCAATCCATAAAAGATCAATTACCCGCTCCTATACTCGACTCAATAGCATCCGGAGAGCTTGTGCAATGGAGGAAATACCCGAATATATTTTTCGTACAGGGAGTTGACAAGGCTCGGATCATCTGGGAGAAAGGCAAGGTCTTTCATAAATACACCAACAGCATTACAGACAAAGAGCAGTGGGCCAAATTCGCTGGAATCTTTAACCGGCTAGCACAACAGATAAACGCATAACTCGCCGCAAGGCGAAAAATAAAAGAAGATGACCGAAGAAACGAAAGGCCCCTACAATGGATACAACAGCCTGGAGGAGCTTGAGAGTGCTGTAGACGAGTATTTAGGCGAGCATATCTCTGAACAGAATCAAAAGACAAAAGAACACATTGAAAATATCACGCCGCAGGCATAAACAATAAAAAATCATGCGACATATAATTTTCAGAGGCAAGCGCCTCGATAATGGGGAATGGATGTGCGGAGATTTAATTGAGAACCAGGGAAGGTACTTCATTTACCACGCAATGAGTGAGACCACGATTGAGGATAACGATGACGGCCGCATCGTTGTTGCTGCGGTAGAAGTCGATCCGGACACCGTCGGCCAGTACACTGGATTGAAAGAAAAGAACGGAAAAAAGATTTTCGAGGGGGATATATTCAAAGATTATAGCGGAATTTTCCGGTCTGTCTTCCGAGTTCCCGGCGGTCTTGCTTTTGAGGATAATCCTGTGTCGTTTGGGTATGACCATAGAGCGCCGGTATATCCGTACTCTTCCATTGCTGAAATGCAAAACGCATCATGGTTATCGCGATATTGCGAAATCATTGGGAACATCCACGACCACCCCGATCTGCTGAAATAAAAAAGGAGGGTGTCCGCCTCACCCTCCTACCTTAGAAACTACTAACCTAAAATCCCGACTATGAAATCATAGGATAATGCAAATATAACAAAAACCTGAAATATGAAAAGAACCTTACTTTATTTTCTCCCTGTTTTGGCCTTTATAGCGGTGATTTTCGCCGCCTGTGAACTCAACAAGAGCAAGCCGGGCAAGATCATCTTCGACCGTGTTCCCTTTGTCTACGCCACGATAAACGGCCAAAGGGAGCTATTCTTAATAGACACAGGAGCGTCTACCTCTATGCTGGACAAAAAGCTCTGCGACGAAGCGAAAATCTACTACATGGCCACCGGCCTGGAAGTAATCGGCGTAGACGGAACCTCGATACCTCTAAAGACCACCGGCAGAATTCCGTTTACGCTCGACGGTATCCCGTATTCGGCCAGCTTCGCGGTACAGGACATGACCAGTCTACGGAGGGCTACCGGAAAGAACGTAAGAGGACTAATCGGCTCGGATGTGCTGGGATTTTACCGGTTGACGGTGGATTTTAAAACGTGCGAATTGAGATGATGAATACGAACGACATGCAAGACTTACCGCCTATCGCCGTCCACATGGGAATAGCGATGGACGAGATGGAGCGGGCCGAACGGTTAAGCGAAGGCCGTTGCCCCGAATGCGGGGAGCCGCTGATTCACTCGGATGGGTGCAAGCATTGCCCGGGCTGCGGCTGGGCCGCCTGCGACAATTAACCTTTGTACGGAATATGGATCAAACGATAACTATTACCCACGACGGGACGCTGGACATCGCCACGGGCCGGTCCCGCAAAGAGGTTTCCTGGCACAACAAAGAAGTGCAATGGTCCGCCCTTGTGAAAAAAATCTCGGTGCCGCACAGGACAGCCGAGACGCACGCGGAGTACATGTCGATGAAAAAGGCGTTGCAGGACGAACGCAAAGATGTCGGCGGCTTCGTCGGCGGCTACCTTACCGGGGGCCGGAGGAAAACGGCGAATGTCCTGCACCGACAGCTCGTCACCCTCGACATCGATTTCGCCAAAGGCGACCTGTGGGGGGATTACACCATGCTCTACGGCAATGCCGCATTGCTCTACTCGACGCACAAGCATACCGGAGAAAGCCCGCGGCTGCGGCTCGTGATCCCGCTCGATAGGCCCGTATCACGCGAGGAATACGTCGCCATCGCCCGGCGGATCGCAGGCGACCTGGGGATAAACGCCTTCGACGATACGACCTACGAACCGGCGCGGCTGATGTACTGGCCCTCCGTATCCAAAGACGGGGAGTATGTGTTCGAATACCAGGACGGCCCCTGGCTGTCGGCCGATGCTGTGCTGGGTTCCTACAAGAACTGGCGGGATGCGAGCGAATGGCCGGTAAGCGACCGGGCCGGGGAGGTGATCCGCCGCGAAATCAAAAAGCAGGGCGATCCGCTGGAGAAACCGGGCATCGTCGGCGCCTTTTGCCGCACCTACGACATCCACGAAGCTATGGCCGCCTTTCTCGGCGATATTTACGAGCCGTGCGACGTGGAGAACCGATATACCTATAAGGCGGGCAGCACGGCGGCGGGTCTGGTTACATACGACGACCGATACGCTTATTCCCACCACGGGACCGATCCGGTGAGCGGAAAGCTGTGCAACGCCTTCGACCTTGTACGCCTGCACCTGTTCGGCCTCAGAGACGACGAAGCCAAAGAGGGATGCCCCGTGAACAAGCTGCCTTCTTATACGGCGATGTCGCAGTTGGCCGCAGAAGATAGCGCGGTGCGCAAGAGGCTGGCGGAGGAACGGGCGGCGGCGGTCCGCAGCGACTTTGCCGAGGCCTACGAAGCCGCGGGCGCCGGCGATGAAGAAAATACCGAATGGGAAAACGATCTGGAAATAGACCGCAACGGCAAAGTCCTCGCCACCGCAAACAACTACCTGCGTATTCTCAAAGGACACCCACTGCTGCGGAATCTTACTTACAACGAGTTCAAAAACGCAAAAGAGGTTACCGGCCCGCTGCTGTGGCGCACCGACGGCGGCCCGTGGCTCGACAGCGACAATTCGGATGCGTTCATCGCCATCGAACGGATGTACGGGATGTCCAACGCCTCGAACCTGAAACATGCATTGAAATCGATATTCCGCACCAATTCCTATCATCCGGTACGCGACTACCTGAACGGGCTGAGTTGGGACGGCACGCCGCGCCTGGAGACCTATTTCATCGATTACCTGGGCGCCGAAGATTCCCCCTATACCCGGGCCGTAACCCGTAAAAGCATCGTAGCCGCCGTGGCGAGGGTGTTCGTCCCGGGAATCAAATGGGACTACGTGCCGATCCTCGTGGGTAAACAGGGCGTGGGTAAATCCGTCTCGCTGCAAAAGCTGGGGAGGATGGACCGCGGTTGGTTCTCCGACAATTTCCGCCTGGTGGGCGGTAAAGAGGACATCGAGCAACTATTCGGCAACTGGATCATCGAAATGGGCGAGTTGGTAGGTTTGAATAAAAAAGACGTCAACGAGATCAAAAGCTATATCAGCCGCCGGGAGGACCAATGCCGGTTGGCATACAGCGAAGAAAAGGGATACTTTCCCCGGCAGTGCGTCTTTTTCGGTACGACCAACAACATCGATTTCCTGAAAGATACCACCGGGAACCGCCGGTTCTGGCCGCTGCCGGTAGGGGCGCAGGAACCGACCAAAAATCTTTTCGGGGAGATCACCGAAGAGATCGACCAGATTTGGGCTGAAGCCGTCGTGCTGTTCAAACGCGGCGAGAGGCTGTACCTGGACAAAGATGAGAGGGAGATGGCCGAGGAAATGCAAAAAGAACATACCGTGGCCGACGAACGTACAGGATTGGTGGAAGAATACCTGAATATCCTGTTGCCGGAAGATTGGGGAGAACGCCGGATGCCGGACAAACTGAACTTCCTGGACGATCCTGTTGGGGGTACGGTTCCCAGAGGCCGGGTTTGTGTGGCTGAAATATGGTGCGAATGCTTTCGCCGCAGCCGGTCCGATCTTTCGTACAGGGATTCAGCGTGGCTTCGCGAAATCATGCGGTCGATAGGAGGTTGGGAAGAACAGAAAAACCCGACTGAGTTCAAAGGGTTCGGGCGGCAAAGGGCATTCAAGCGGATTAAGCAATAATCTAAAAAGGCATAGAAATGCAACAAAAGTTAGTACACAGGCTAGGTATACAGGTATACAGGGTGCCAAAAATCAAAGGTATACAGGTATACATCTAAAAAAGGGGTTGTATACCTAAGATGTATACCTGAAAATCGGCCTTAGAATGCAATAGAAAGCCTATTTTACATGTAAGGTATACAAGTATACATCTTTTATATAGGAATATGAAATTAGAGAGAATTAGAGAGAAAATAGGGCGCCTGAATCGCCTAATCGCATATACCCCTACGCGCGCGAGGGAAGTATACCTGTGTTCGCTAAAAAAATAGTCGGAAAAATGAACGAGAAATTGATCGAACGAAAACTCCGCGAGGGGGTGAAACGGATGGGCGGTGTGGCGCTGAAATTCGCCTCGCCTTATTTCACAGGGATGCCGGACCGGGCCGTACTCCTGCCCGGAGGCAAGGTCGCTTTCGCCGAGATCAAAACCACGGGCAAAAAACCGTCGCCCCGGCAAAGGTACGTGATCGGAATGCTGCGGGGATTGGGATTCACCGCCGGGGTAATCGATTCACAGGAAGGATTGGATAGTTTTTTAAACGGGCTGCAAAATGAACGAAAATAATCTACACCCCTACCAGCGGTTTTCGGTACAGCATATCATCGACCACCCGGCGGCAGGGTTGCTGCTGGAAATGGGTTTGGGCAAGACGGTTGCGACGCTGACGGCTGTAAACCGGCTGATGTACGAAGAGATGGAGATAGACCGCGTACTGGTTATCGCGCCCAAACGGGTGGCCGAGGATACTTGGACGACAGAGGCCCAGAAATGGGATCATTTGAAGCATTTGAGGGTATCTGTCGTATTGGGGTCCGAAAATGCAAGGATCGCGGCGTTAAGGGCCAAAGCGGACGTTTATGTAATCAACCGGGAGAACGTCGCGTGGCTGGTCGGGTATTACGGCGGAGCATGGCCGTTCGATATGGTCGTGATCGACGAATTGTCGAGCTTCAAATCGGCAAAAGCGATCCGGTTTAAAGCGCTGCGCATGGTGCGCCCTTACTGCCGCCGCGTGGTAGGACTGACCGGGACACCGGCGCCCAACGGGCTGATCGACCTGTGGCCGCAAATATACCTGCTGGACCAGGGCGAGCGTCTCGGGAAAACGATTACCGGCTTCCGGCAGCGGTACTTTACACCGGGACGAACCAACGGGCATGTGGTGTACGATTACAAACTGCGGGATAGCGGCGAAGAGGCTATTTACGGGAAAATCTCCGACATCTGTATCAGCATGAAGGCGGAAGATTACCTGCAACTGCCCGGAAGGATCGACCGGACCGTAGAGGTTCGACTGCCGGAATCCGTAAGGGAAAAATACGAGGAGTTCGAAAAACAGCAGATTCTCGCCTTGGAGGACCAGGAGGAGATCACTGCGGTTAACGCGGCGGTACTCTCCAACAAGCTGCTGCAATTCTCCAACGGGGCGATATATGGTGAAAACCACGAGTTCCACGAGATCCACCAGGCCAAGCTGGAAGCCCTGGAGGAGATCGTTGAAGCGGCCAACGGCAATCCCGTGTTGGTGTTCTATTCGTTCAAGCATGACGCGGAACGGATAAAAAAACGGCTTAAAACGTACCGCCCCGTCGAGTTGAAAGGTTCGGCCGAAATACAGGCGTGGAACGCGGGACAAATACCGGTACTGTTGGCCCACCCGGCCAGTGCCGGTCACGGGCTGAATCTCCAGGCCGGGGGAAATGTCATCGTTTGGTTCGGGCTGAACTGGAGTTTGGAGTTGTACCAGCAGGCCAATGCGAGGTTACACCGGCAGGGGCAGACCAAACCGGTCATCATCCATCATTTGGTGGCGCCGGGGACGATGGACGAGGATGTGATGGCGTCGTTATCGCGGAAAGGGGAAAGCCAGGACGCGCTGATGGAGGCGGTCAAAGCAAGAATTAAAAAATACAAATCGCTTTGTGGCAGGTCATTCTAAAATACAGGATTATGGAAGTAGGAAATAGGCAAAACGCCGGTAACTTTATCCCGACGATAAGTCCGGCAAACGTCAAATTAGTCGGTGTGATGACCGTAATGCAGATTGCGAGGGTTTGGAAAATTGCACCTTACCGAATTTGGTACATGATTCGTCACGGATTAATCCGGCATGGGTTGAATTTGGGTAAAACAGTTGTTTTTCCCGGTGACGTAGAGGATTATTTTAGTGCGCACCCTCAAAATCTCAGTATATGGCAGGGTAGGTACCAAGCGGCTAAACGGCAGTATAAAAAGAATCAACTTAAATTGTGATCGTATGAAAGAGCTATTTAAATTACATCGCAATCGGGGATTTAGCGATTGTGAGAAATGCGGCGGGAAAGGATATACAGAAATCGATGTGCCCGGCTCAAAGCCGCTGCGCATGATGTGTATGGATTGTGAACGTGCCCGTATCCGAAAGATGCAGGAGCGTGTTGAGCATCGAATGTGGAAACGGATCGGGCAAGCCGCAAATAACTTATCCCGAAGGCGGGCAAAAATGGTGTAAAAACGGTTGAAAAACGGTTGAAATGGCAGGAAGGCAAGACATAGAAAAGTTAGGGCGCAATACTCGGTTTTCGAGCGCAAACCAGCCCAAGAAGAATGGGCGTAAACCGAAATTATATACTTTAGCTAAGAAAGGGTATGATATTGGTTTATCAGAGTTTATCGAAGTATCGAAATACTTGATGCAATGCCCCCAAAAAGAACTGGACCAGATAGCCGCTAATGAGGCTACTCCGGTTTGGGTGGTGAATATCGCACGGGCGATTAGTAAAGACACAAAAAGGGGTGTGACGTTTACAGTCAAAGATATTTTTGACCGTGTATTTGGGAAAACGGCTCAAAACGTTGATCTGACAACAAAAGGCGAGGCTTTTAATCATCCGCCAATCGATTGGTCGAAACTTTCCGATCAAACGTTGCGAGAATTGGCTAAAGCTCAGATGAGAGATGACGAATAATGCGGTACCGACACGGCAGGAAATAATGTGGGAGCTTGCTCGTCGGCATTTAATAGATTTTGCCGAAGTCATGCTTCCAGGCTTCGAGCGCACGCCGTTCCACGAGGCATATTACCGCATCCTGGAAGCATTTGCCAGAGGGGTGATTCAGCGTTTAATTGTCACCGTTCCGCCGCAGCACGGTAAATCTTTAGGTTCATCTGAGATATTACCTGCTTACATATTGGGGCTTAATCCTGATTTGAGAGTTGCTATCGGCTCATACGGGGGGTGTTTGGCCCGGAAATTCAATCAACGTGTGCAGCGACACATGACCGGGAAAGAATATCCGATGATTTTCCCGGAAACCCGGTTAAAAGGCAGCATTATAAATAATCAAGATGACACGTATTCGCGTACTACGGAGGAATTTGATATTGTCGGGCACAAAGGCGGATTGCAGGCTGTAGGCCGTGGTGGCCCTTTGACCGGCAATCGGGTTGACGTGATGATTCTTGATGACCTCTACAAAGATGCAATGGAGGGAAATTCTGCAAATACCCGGGATGCAGTAGTCGAATGGTACAATACTGTTGTTCGGACACGCCAGCATAATACAAGCCGTGAATTGATTGTATTTACCCGTTGGCACGAAGATGACCTCATTGGGTATATTGAAAAGAAAGAGCGCGTTATGGCTTTAACCAAATGGGAAGAGCTTGATAGCATTGCGCCTGGGGCATGGGTCAAAGTCAATTTCCCGGCTATCAAAGAAGATACACCCACCGAGATCGACCCTCGAAAGATCGGCACGGCATTATGGCCTGAACGGCATAGCCTTGAAAAATTATTGACCGATCGTAAACGTGATCCTGTCGGATTTTCGGCACTGTATCAGGGCAATCCGTTTGATGCGGCGGGGGCGTTGTACGGTACGGATTGGAATTTATACGACGTTATCCCCACAACCTATGGCAATCATAACTATACGGACCTTGCAGATACCGGAACCGACCGTACATTATCGGTATCATACCGGGTAGAGGAGACTGTGGTTATGGAGGGGGTGACGGCCAAGCGTATTTATGTGACAGATATTGTGTTTACGGATAGCGACATGAACGAAGCAGAGATTTTAATCCCAATGTTGTTGGAGCGAACCCAAACCCGTCGCTGTGTAATCGAATCGAACAACGGCGGACGTTATTTTGCCACTAAAGTCGCACAGCGGGCCCCGTATTGTCACGTTGTACCGTTTACCCAAACTCAGAACAAAGAAGCTCGTATTTTGACAAATGCGCCGACGGTTAAAATGTGCATCTATTTCCCACGGGATGGGGCGAGCCGATGGCCACAGCTTTACGCTGAAGCTGTTGGATTCAAGCGGATATTTAAGGCCAATGCGCACGATGAGGTGGCCGATGTGTTTACGGCCATTATCGAGCAGGAGATTGTACGAGGTAGCGTCGGTGTGAGGCGCATAAATTAACCGAAATAAAAACCCCCAGATTACTCCGGGGGTAGCTATCACTCCATAATAGAGCGGTCAAACAATAACTACAAAGTAATAGCATAAAACGGCGTAGCGAACTTTTGTAGAGCCTCCATAATCTTGCGACGCTGTGCAGGTCGGGGCTTCGCTTTGTCGTTGGCGTAACGCCCGATCTGTGCTGCGGGTATTCCAGTCAATTCGGCCAATTTGGTATCCTTGATGTACTCCCGGGCATACTTTAACGCACTTACAGCGTCATACTCCAGTTCGATTTCAAAATCTCCGTCAAGGTATTCTTTGTACGGAAATCCTTTTTCTTTTGCTGTTTCGATAAAAAACGCAATGCCCTGGCGCATGTTATCAACGGCATCCTGTACGGTATCTCCCATACCGGAGAACATATCATCCTTCATCATTACAGAAACTGTACCGTCGGAGGCCCATCCTGCAATAGCTTTTATCTTTTCCATTATTCTGTGTTTTTATGCAGGGAAGAGGGGTTATTTCAACCCCATTTCCCTTTTGATTTTTAACTCTAGCGGTCTATAAATCTCTTTGCTTCCGTGGTAAGGGACCGGATAAGTTTTGTTGCCTTTTTCGTAAATAACGTGGCTTCCGGCTTGCCTGATCGCGACCCATCCGTTTCGCAGGATGAGGCGGTGTAGTTCGCTTGATTTCATTGTTGCTATCTGTTATTGTTTGACATTACAAAAGTAATGCAAAATATACTATTATGCAAATAAAATAGTAATTATTTTTATACTATTTGAAAATTCAGGAAAACGCGCTATTGTATTTAACACACATAAATTCAATTAATTATCATCAATTCTGCAACCCATGCTATAAAAAAGACGCCGATCAGGGTTTGACAATTTGCGATTTCGCTCTAAAATTGTAATCAAATCAACCGGGTGAAGGGTAGCCCAACGTCAAACATTTAAATTTTCAGAAAATGAAATGTGGATGCCCGAGGGGTGCGGCTTTGTCCTCTATCCCCGTGAGTAACTGCCCGGAATCTATGGGGCAGATTCAGAAACTTATTTTCATGCGCCTTTACAACGGTCAAAAGCTCAACGAGATCGAAAACCCGAAAGAGCTTGCGACGTGGACGGAGTTGCTTGCGGCCACCGACAGCACGAAAGCCGTTATCACTCCTTTCATCGTAGAGCCTACGGCCGAATCCGGCGAAGCCCGTACCTATGGTGGCGGGAACGCTTCAGTAGGCGGCATCGAGGAAATTCTCGGCGCAAACCCGACACCGTTTACTGCCCGGATTGAGAAGAGCCCCCAGGACACGATCAAGGCTCTGAAAGAACTGATGTGTGAAAATCTGGGTGTTGTGTTCGTGGACGAGTACGGCAATTTGGGGATGCAGAACCAGCCTACCACGACTGCCGGCGATCCTCCCACTACAACGGATCATTACAAACCTATTCCGATCCGTGCTCTTTTTGTGGGCGACAAAACCCTCGGCGGTTTCGAGGCTCCCGATTCGAACCCGTTGCAGTTCTCGTTGGTTCCGAATTGGTCGGACGATTTTGTGCTCGTGGAACCCGAGTTCAACCCCCTGTACGACCTTGTAGCTCCTACGGAGTAATGGAATCACCAAAATCGACGCTTGTACTGCTCCGGGCTAAACGCTCGGGGCGGATCAAAGCGTTTAAAGCGGAACATGCCGCGCGCATTCTCGGAATGGCGGACAGCGGCGGATGGGAAAAGGTTGAACGGGAGGAACCTACCCAGATACAAAACCAAGACACAGAGCACAACGACAGCCATGCTGACAGAACGGGAAATAAGCGAAAGAGTAAAAAGTCCTCGAAAAAAGTGGATCAAGTCCCGCGCGGAATGGATGCAGGAACGGATCAGGTTTCACGTTGACTGCCATTTATCCAATCGGGAATTTTCCCCGGCTCTAGACTTTAAAACATGGGTAGCGGGGCTGTTACCTCACGACAAGTACAAAACGTTCTTGAAGTTATTTGGCTATCCGGTCAAAACAAACGATTTGACCGGAAAGATTTTCGATGAGCTTAGCCGTGTATTCGATGGGCGTAATCCGGTTTTTAACTATCAATTCGCCGATGGTGCAGACCGTGACGATTGGGAACAGTACCGAACTGATCGTCTCGGGGAACCGCTGATCTGGTCGACTACCGGATTTTCCAAAATGCGGTCGGACATCAATTCCGTGCTAATCGTCGATATGCCCGAACATCAGCGCCCCGGGGAACTGCCGGAGCCTTATTTCTACTGGCTGGGCATCGAGCATGTTATCGATTATGAGACATGTCGCGATTCGCGCGATATTTCTGCGATGGCATGGATAATCTTTCGGCAAAAAGGGGATCGGCTGGTAGTTATCGACGATCGCAGTTACCGGGTATACCGTTGGAACGGAAGTGGGGAAATCGGACTGCCAGAGGTGGAAAACGTCCACAACCTCGGATATTGTCCGGCGCGGTTCTTTTGGACTACGCCACTCAATATTGACGAGCCGGATATAAAGATGTCCCCCGTGTCGAAATCGTTGAACGATCTGAATTGGTATTTGTTCTTTTCGATCGCAAAACGGAATCTTGATTTGTATGCGCCATACCCGATTTACTCCGGATATGCACAAAAATGCACTTACTCGAATGCGGAAAACGGGGACTATTGCGATGGGGGATTTATACGGGACGTGAAAGGGCAATATGTTGTGACGGTTGACGGTATGCCGCTGCCGTGTCCGGTGTGCGCCGAGAAAAGATTATCGGGCCCGGGTACATTTGTGGAAATAGATCCACCGTCAACGAAAGACAGTCCCGACCTGCGGAATCCGGTAACGATCACCAATGCGGACATTGGCTCGCTGGAATACAATGTGCAAGAATGCCAGCGCCTTTACGATGAAATCTTTACCGCCTGCGTCGGTACCGGGAGTGAACCGATTAACGATCAAGCGGTAAATGAAAAACAGGTAGCTGCGACGTATGAGAGTAAGACTACGAAACTGAACTGGCTAAAACTCAATTTTGAAGCCGCACAATCATTCGTAGACGAGACGATCTGTCGGTTGAGATACGGGCAGTATTTTGTCGGGGCTTCAATTAATTACGGGACGGACTTTTACATAGCGACAGCCGAAAACTTGCGCAGTCGATATGAATCGGCAAAAAATGCCGGTGCATCAGAATCGGAGCTAGACGCATTGTCACGGAAAATAATTGAGACGGAATACCGGAATGATCGTACCGCAATGGCCCGCATGCTGATCTTGCTAGATTTGGAGCCGTACCGGCATTTCTCGCGACAGGAAGTTTTTGATCTGGCTGCCAGGAATATGATTCCGGAGGACGATTTGCGGGTAAAGCTCAATTTTTCGGCGCTTATTGCCCGGTTTGAGCGAGAGAATACCAATGTACTGGAATTTGGCACCGCGATTCCTTACGCAAGAAAAATAGAAATCATTTCAAATCAATTACGAGAGTATGCCAAGAAAAAAGATTGATGGTCAGGTAGAACAGCCGACCGATGCTGCTGTGCAAACTGATGTTAGTGCAGCAGAGAACCAAACGTCCGAAACTATTGCCGCCAACGATGCGGTGGCCGCTGCCGACAATACGTCGCCTGTGGAAAATTCCGTACCTGAGAGCAAATTCGATTCGGAACCTATCGCGCCTACGGCCTTTACTTCGGGGCCGTTTGCCAACGATGCGGTGGCCGCTGCGGTAGCGCAGGCGTATAAGGTGAAACCGCAGGATCAGAAATTCGTGCATGTATTGCAGGAAATCAAACGATTCGACCCCCATACCAGCGATCGGATCAGTCGTCCTGTTGTGCAGATGTACGGCGTTCGTGAATGGGATAAAATCGCCGATTACCTGAAGCGACAGGGGTATTCGCTACAGGTTATTCACCACCCCGGAAAGTAACGAACCACAAAAACCAAATCAAAGGGTAAGATTATGGCACTCGATGCAAATTTATTGAGAACAAATGCGGCTTTGGCCGGCCTGACCGATGAACAGGTCACGGCGATCACGACTTTGTCGGTAAATGACGAGGATCGCGTTATTGCAGACCGGATCGGTCGCCTGTACGGCGAGTTCGACCGCGATATTCTGGAAACTGCCGGAATCGAGAAAAAACAGGGAGAGAAAACCTATGATTACATGAAGCGGGCGATCTCTCACCTGAAAGGAGGAAGCGACAAGTTAGGTGAGCTGAGAACGCAGGTACAGCAGTTGACCAGCGAACGCGACACCCTCAAAGACCGTCTTGAAAAGGGAGGAGGCGATCCGGAGATCGTGGCAAAGTTCGAAAGGACGAAAAGAGACCTTAACGGTGTGACAAACGATTACCGGACGCTCAAAGAGAAGTACGAAAAAGACATGGCCGAAATGACCGGTAAGCTCAATACGGTTGCCGTCGAAAGCGAAATTCGACTTGCGTTATCCGGTTTTGAGTTCGACCCGGCACTACCGCCGACCGTCATCGAAACGATGAAAAGCGTAGCTGTTGATAAGATCAAAGCTATGAAATCGGAGTTTGTAGAGGATGGCAAAGGAGGCAAAACACTCGCTTTTCTCGACGATACCGGAGCCATGAAACGCGATCCCGCAAAAGGTCTCGCACCGGTTACGGTGTCCGATCTTCTGAAAAACGAGCTTTCGGACGTGCTGAAAAAACAGCAGGCCGGAGCTGGTGCCGGAAGTACGCCTCCTTCAAAGGGAGGGGGTGTGGCCGGCATGGTAGACATCTCATCTGCCCGTACTCAGGTCGAGGCCGACGAGATGATCGTTAAAACCCTGATGGGTGAAGGGTTGGTAAAAGGTACGCCGGAATTTTCCGAAAAACAGACGCAGATGCGTACTGAGGCAGGGATTGAAAACCTGCCGTTGCGTTAATAGTCAATTATTTTAGGCTGAAGGGTAAGCCGTTTTTGTATAACCGCTTAAAAAACAAAAAAACTATGTCACTTATCGAAACCCGGATGCAGAATCTCCGCGTAAATTCGCCGATTGACAAGAACATGGCCCGCCCTTCGCGTTACGGAGCGCTCGACCTGTTTGTCTACGAGACCTACAATCCGCAGGGGATCATTTCTCCCGAACTTCGCGAACGCGCATTTGCGAGCATCGGCCGCACAGTACAAGTACCCGTGTTGGATTACGACGGGGACGTAACTTTGTCCAATACTCGTTCTTGCACGATTGCAGACGACGAAAACACATCTAAACTCTACACCGTGACGTTTGCCACTGTTTCGTGGGGCTTCACGATGGTACCGGCCATGTACCACAATAACGATATTTCCTTGCAAAAGGATTGGGAGCGCAAATTCCTGAAATATCTGTTCAAAGTGGCCGCAACGCTCGATACAGCAGCTTTGGCCGCCCTGTCGGCAGCCAAAACGCAGGTATTCGCCGATACGCTGAATTACACTCCTACCGGTAATGTTATTCCGGCCGGGTGGGATGCCCGCTACGACATCCTGGGTGATCTTGAGGCGATGATGAACGCCAACGACTACTACAAGCGTATGCACGTAGTAGGAAATACCGGCGTTCAGGCGCTTATCAACAAACTGGCGAAGCTGGGCGAGCAAAACGCGATCAACGAACGTTTGGAGTACCTGAACAAGTGGATGCACTTTACCAACCAACTTCCGAACGAAGAAGGCGTATACGGTACGATGTACATGGTCGAGGACGGGCAGGTAGGTATGGTGTTCCGCGTGGACCGCGAGAGCCTGTACCGCCGCCGGATGGCCGACGGTACGCAGTGGGATGTTATGGAATTACCGTTGGTCGGGATTCCGGTAGGCACCTACTATGCCGAAAGCAAAGGCGACTACTCGGCAATTGCGGGCGAATCAACCGCCGACATGACCTGTGCGTTTAAGGAAATGTACGGCTTCTCGTTCGACTATGCGATCATCACGCCGTACAACAGTTCGCCTACGACTGTCGCTAATCCGATTATCAAAGCGACCATCGGCAAACCTACCGGCGACCCGAACTCGATTCCGGTTCACCAGACCGAGCCGGCACCGACTGCGGCCGGTGGTGGGGGTGGAGCGTAATCACATCGGTTATAGTATCCCCAAACCAAAGGGGTAGGGGACTTCCTCTACCCCTTATTTTCAACTTTTAATGCCGAATAAGGATGTATCGACCCGATGATATTTTGGATGCCTTTGCGCATGTCGTTGGCTGGCGTTCCGATATAAACCCGCGCAACAAAATAAACCCCGATCTGACGAAGTCGGAGAGCGGCCTATATTTTCAGGACGCGCACCCTCTCGTAACACTGAACAATATACGTGCGACAATGCCCGATCCCGCCGATATGGGATTCGAGGTATGGGATGCCTCGTTGTCGTATGCAACAGGAGCGATGGTCGCCGACAGTCCGTCGCGAAATGCACGGGTATACCAGGCCCAAACGGACGTAACTGCCGGTACGCCGTTGACAAATACCATAGCGTGGAAGCCCTATGATTTTCTTTCGGGGTATTTGCGCCAGGTCATGGAATCGGCTTTGCGTAACGTGGTACAGAAGTTTGTAAACGATCAGACGGTAAATCTACAGGCTAAAAGTCTTTTGGAGAACCGTCCATTATTCGACGGTGCCGGACGTATGCGCGATCTCGTGCAGAATACGGGCTCCCTGGTCGGTTACGAATTTGTTTCGGCGCGAAGTATGGGCGTAACCACGAAGCTCGATAAAATCGGTTTCCAAATGGTTGGAAGCGGCACGATTCATCTGTACATCTTTCACAGTAGCGGCACAGGGCCTAAATATGAATATGAAGTCCCTATTAACGGGGCAAACGGTGGGTTTACGTGGTTCCCTTTGGATAACGTTTATATGCCGTATATCGATGCCGGCACAAATACCGGCGGCAGTTGGTTTGTCGTGTACGATCAGACCCGGATGGAGGGTTTGCAAGCGGTAAACCTTGCCCGAGATTGGTCTAACGCTCCCTGCCAATGCGAGCGCGGCAACTACCAACTCTGGAAACAGATTAGCAAATACCTGAATGTTTTTCCGTTTAAAGTGTCCCGGCCTGAAGGGTTCGACGCAACTCCGCAATTATGGGATTTGTCACAAAACGCCTACACGAATACCGTAAACTACGGTATGAACTGTATCGTGTCTGTCATGTGTGACCTTTCCGATTTTATGATTCATAACCGGCTGATGTTTCAGAGCGTTATTGCAAAACAGGTGGCCGTCGATGTCCTTCGAAGTATGGCCTACAATCCGGAGACACGGGTTAATGCGCGTGAAACGAATGTAAACCGAACGGACGTACTCTACGAAATCGATGGTAACCCGGAAGGACGGCCCGGGGGGCTTGCTTATGAACTCAAAAAGGCATACGAAGCCGTGTATATCGACACCGCCGGCATGGATCGGATTTGTTTGCCGTGCAATAATGGAGGTGTTAAATATAGATCGGCCTTCTGATGGTTGACCGTATCGACAAACTGATAAACGGTCTTTCGGACTTTGACCGTGAATTACCGCAGCGGGTGTTGGATTGTGTGCGGGAGAACGAATCGGTGATTGTTGACATGAATGCTGAGGAACAGCTATACGAACACGGCCAGAACCGGTTAGGGGTTGATATTTCCGATTACCAACCTTATACGCGACGCACGGTTGAAATCAAGAAGATTAAAGGACAGCCGTATGATCGAGTAACGCTACGTGATACGGGAGAATTTGAAGCCTCTTTTTTCATCCGCTATGATTCGGATTCCTGGCAAATTCAGGCTGCCGACGAAAAGACAGACAAACTTGTGAGGAAGTACGGGGCTGAAATTTTAGGTCTGAACGACGAGAATATGAACGAAATTATTGGGGAATATTTACGGCCTTATCTGTTGGGGCTGTTAAGACACATAGCGAATGGCGAAAATTTATGAAATAGATAACCCCGCTTTGGTGGACCGACTGATCGTCGATTTGCAAAAATCTCTTGCCGCGATTCCGTGGCTGGATTATGTATTCGGGCGGGCCCAGCGCCTTGTCCGCTATGATAAACGTCGGGAATATTTTTACCCTGCCGTTTATGTAGGGGATTCAGAGTACAAAAGCGTGCTTCCTAACGATATGATCGGGAATTTTGCTTGGTTCGACATTCCGGATTATGAGCGGACGGAGCGATCACAGCGACATTATGGGCGTATTCGCGGTCAAATGCGTATCGTTTTTTGGTTCGACGAGGCAAAGATTTTCGGTCTGGGCCAAAGCAATAAAGAACGTCTTAAAAAGGATGTTCTTGACGCTCTCAGGGTGGCGATGACACAAGGAGGGCGATTGTACGTGAACCGGATCGGCGAAAGAAACGAAAACATCTATCTCGGTTATTCAATCCGCGAGATCGACACGCAGCATCTCATCTATCCGCATGGCGGTTTTGTAGTGGAGGGCGAATATACGATTGGTGAGGAATGCGGTCCGTCACCGAAGCCGATTTATATAAATACGACTGGCGGGACGATTTCTCCGGAAACCGTCCTGAAAGGTTATGTTGGTTTCAGTAACGGGGAAAAGGTTGTTGGATCGCTCGACCTTAGTGCCGTAAAGGCACAGGCCAAAGCCGAAGGATTTGCCGAAGGGCATGCCGTCGGTTACGCAGAAGGTTTGGCCGCATGTACGAACAGGTAGAACTAAAGAAGATTCAGACTATGGAAGAGTTTGTTTGCCAGATCATCGTACTGTCCCTTTTTGTCGTGTTTGTATTGATTTTAGCCGACAAATGGGGTATTCGTACCCTCATGCAAATAAAAGGGCCGGAAATCGTGTCAAAAATGGCCCGTTGCACTTTTTGCATGGGCTTTTGGACGGGTGTATGTCTCGGAATTATTGCGACGGTGGTTACCGGGGATTGGTTTTGGACAGTTGCCGCAGTGCCGGCGGCGGCACTTTCATGGAGGATAATGGAATGAAGGTAGAGAAAATTGCAGGGCACACCGTCAAGCTGTACGACGGCATCGAAGAACTGCCGATTAGCAGGTACCATGTTTTCAACCGATACCTGCTTTACGACATGGGGATTGGGAGCGACTACGAGGCCATAGATACGCACATCGTTAGGATCGCTAAACTGATAGAAGAAGATAAGACGAAAGCGGTAACAGAACTTGAAAACTTCCGTACCTCCCTGTATTTCCTTCTAAGCGGGGTGAGTCCTAAAAATATGGCCTTTGCCGCCCTTGTGGCGGAGATAGACGGGAAACCACGGGAGGATTTGAGCGACGACGGTATCAAAGAGACATTGCGGTATTTTGAATCAGCCCGGCATGGTTGGTTAGAACAGCTTTTTGAAGCTGTCAAAAAAAAAAATTGGGGAAGAGCTGCGGACGTACTTTCCGGAGATTTTTTCGGATGTCCGCGAAAAAGACACGTTAACACGGATGGTCCGGCGCACACGGTTGATACTTGACGGGATTGTAAGTAGAACCGATAGACGAGATGATATAAAACGCATAGATACGTTTATCCTACTTTCAACCCCACCGAGGGAATTTTCAACGCCTAAAGGCGCAGATGTGGCGTTCGATAAAAGCTATTCGGATATGTGTCTAGTGATTTCCGAAAAATTCCACACCCCGGCGGAAAATATGTCCGTGTTGAAATTCTACCGGGCGCTTCACATTATGAAGCACGAGGCGAAAGAAGCCAGAAAAGGATTGAAAAAACGATGATTGTCCAACGATAAAGACTATTGTAATGGCACAGCAGAATGGGCCGATCACGACCAGTCAAATGGTTGTAGACGACGGAGCGATAATACAGGTGATAGAGCAACTCAAGATCATGCGCGAGGCCTATATAAAAGCGCTCGATGATATTATCGACAGGGCAAAAGTACTTGACAGTTCGCTGGTTAAGATGAGCGGGACGATTGAACAGCAACAGAAAAAGGTACAACAGGTTGCCGTCGAAGCCGAAAATTTGGCCCGTAAAAACGCTGAAGTTCGGGCGGAGATCGAATCTCTGACCGCAAAGATTGCAAAACTGGAAGCGGAATTAGAGAAGTTCAGAAAGGCACAACAGGAAGCCGCTACCGCTACTCAGAAAACAACTGCGGTCCAAAATGAGCAGGCACAGGCAGCACAGCAAAATACAAGGGCTACGCAGGAAAATATCGCCGCTGAACGATTGGAAATCGCCGGATTACAAGGTCTAAAAAAAGAGATTGAAAGCATAATAGGTACGCGATCACAAAACATCAAACGGTTGGCAGAAGAACAAACCGCGTTAATTAGTGTCCGCAATGCGTTGAATTTGTTAAATAAACAACAACGCGAAGGCCGTATTACTTTGTCAGAAGTTCAGAAAAACCGAGAAACACTAATAGCTGCTGAACGTCAACATGCTACCATTGCACAACAGTTGACAGCGATTATTAATGCTCAAACTAAAGAGGCTAACGCCGGTGTAGGGACCTATCAGCAACTATCACAGTACCTGGGATTGTTGAAAACGGCATATCGTGAAGCAGGTAAATCTGCGCAAGACATGAATATCGCCGCGAAGCTCAAAAAAGAGATAGACATACTTGATCCGGCCTTAAAAAAATTCGATGCTTCGATAGGTAATCATCAGCGGAATGTTGGCAACTACGCCAGCGGATTTAATACGCTGGGGTTTCAAGTTCAGCAGGTCGCGCGTGAATTGCCATCGCTGACGATCAGTGCCCAGCAATTTTTCCTAGCTATATCGAATAACCTACCGATGCTGGCAGATGAAATAAAACGGACAAGTGTACGCGTAAAAGAATTACGCGATCAAGGACAACAGGTGCCGGGGGTATTTCGACAAATAGTGAAAAGTATTGTAAGCTGGCAAACGTTACTTGTAGTCGTTATTACGTTGGTTACGGCATTTGGCAAAGAGATCGCTGAGATGACAAAGGAGTTATTTGCGAGTAGCGAAAGTTTTGATGCTACAGCAAAAGCTCAAAAGCGGTTCAGTGAGACGATGACCCAGGGACAGGTAGACGCCCAAAAATCTGTCACCTATCTGCGATTGCTATATGAAGCCACCCAAAACACAACCGTATCAATAAATAGCAGACGTAAGGCTGTAGAAGAACTGCAAAGATTATATCCGGCTTATTTTGGACAATTGACCCAAGAGGAAATTCTAACAGGGAAAGCAAAAGGGGCGTATGACAAATTACGGATAAGCATTCTTGAAACAGCCAGAGCAAGAGCTGCGGCTAACGCTATTACCGAAAATAGTGAGAAAGAATTGAAAATCACCAACACCCCGGGTTACAATGAAATGGAAGTGTATTCCAAAATCTTAGACCTCGATCCGGGAGTTAAAATAACACAATCCCCCGACGCAATCCGTAAAAGCCTCAATTATGCGATAGGGGAGTTACAAAAGATATATCCACAACTTGCCAAAGAGTTAAAAGAGAATATCGGATTGACGGAAGGTAGCGGCGTTGTTATGGTAGATGCGGCTGCACGGTTCAACGCACAAATGGCTCGGGTTAGGGAACTATATAGCCAAGCAGAATCTAAATTTAAGGAAGCGAACAAAGACCTATACGACGAGATTAAGGAAAGTGGTGCAACTCCAGTCCAAGCCGTTGACGCACTTAGGCAGAATACCGAGATATTAGCATCTGAAGCCGAAAAGGTCTTTTTAAATATTGCCCCAGAAGCCGAGCTTATAGAGGGTTCGGTCGCTGCAATTGATGCGGCTATACAAAAACTCCAAGAGGCCCAAAAGCGAGCTACCGATGCAATCGAGTACGATAAACTCCAGAAACAAATAGACGAACTCGACAAGCGGCGTAAAGCAATAACCGGTGAAGCCCGCAGTGGTAGTAATTTGTCTAAATCGGAAAAAGAAGGAGACCGAAGTTTAAAACAACAGAAGAAAGAAGCTGAAAAAGCTCAGAGGATAGAGGACCAAGATAATAAAGCTCGGTTGCGTCTACAGAAGCAAGCATTGGCTATCGAGTTAAAAACCTATCAAAAAGGATATGAGGAACAAGTAAAAGCGGCAGAAAATGCGCATAGAGAACGTGAAATAAATCTGACTAATGCGTTTGAGTCAATTAAAAATATAACAGAGGCAGATATTGCAGAATACACGCAGGCAATAAAGGATAATAATGCGGCATTGAATAAAGATTTATTGGATGCCCAAAATAATTTAGCCGCACAACAGCTTGAAGTCGAGAAAAGGACCTGGGAACTGCGTTTACAAGCCTTACGCGAAGGAACCACCGAATACCTGCAAGCGCAGTTACAACTTATCAGCACAGAAAAGGCAATTGCCCTTATTCGCAATGCCATGCTACCGGAAGAGCAACGGCAGAAAGATGAAGATATTGAAAAAAGTTTTGACCGGCAAGGCGATCTACTGACCGGAAATGCTTTAGTAGGGGCTATAAATAGAGACTATAATATTCGGATATCTGAAATCGAAGCCGAAGAGTGGAAGAGAAGCGACAGATACATAACGCAAGAACGGATAAAAGCAGCTATTGAACGTAATAAAGCGCTGTTAAAACTAGCAAGGGAGGGGGCTATAGAGCTAGGAGAAGATCAAATAGCCATTCTGGCTAATGAGCAGCAAAGACTGACCGAGCAACTGAAGGATACGAGAGGCAATCATGATTCATTGTTGGATTTGTTATTCCCGAAAATGAAAGACGAGTGGAGGGAATCACTTAACGAGGCTGTTAATTTCACTGTTACAAAACTACAGTCCGTATTCGAAGCCCAAAGCCAGTTAGCCCAGCAAGAAATAGATCTAGCGAATGAACGTATAGATGCCGCACGATCCGTTCTCGATGCAGAACGCGAAGCGGCAGCCAACGGCTACGCGAATAATGTAGCTCAAGCACAGCGGGAATTGGCCTTGCAAAAGCAGACGCAGGAAAAGTTATTGCGGCAACAGGCCCAGATGCAGCGGGCACAGCAAGCTATCGAGGCGCTTTCGCAAACATCGTCACTTATTACTGCGACGGCCAATATTTGGGCCGAATTTACGAAAGGTACAGGATTAGCCGGGCCTTTCCTTGCGGCTGTAGCTACCGCGACTATGTGGGCCAGTTTCGCCGCTGCACAGATAAAAGCGGCACAAGTTACGCGGCAATCGGCTAGTGCCGGTGCAGTCACTTACGGCACCGGTGGTTACGAGTACATAACCGGAGGGAGCCATCAAAGTGGCCGCGATGTATCGCTCGGCCACACTCAAGATGGGCGGGAACGACGTATTGAGGGCGGCGAATTTCTGGGGGTCATCAATAAACGAGCCACTCGGAAATACGGCTCGGAACTCGGGGCGATTATCGACAGCATCAATCACGGAGAGTTTGAGCGCATTTATATGCGTTCGGCATTCAGTTTTGAGAAAGCCGGAATTACGATCAATCAAAACGCCGACACGGCCCGGTTAGCTGCTGACGTAGCCGCTATTCGTCGGCAAGGAGAACGGCAAATTGTAAGCGACGGCAAAGGGCGCATCTTCATTTTCAAGGGCAATAACACGAAAATTATTAAAAGCTGATGAAAAACCCGGTATACAGATTCGAGGTAAACGGTCGTGTAATGCACCCGATCTACAAAGACGATGTTTCACTCGATACCGAAAAGGAATCCGGCTATGAGTTTTTCCGGAAATCGATAGACGGAAATTTCATATTTCTAGGTTCTGAGTTCGACTATATCAATCAGACGGATATTGAAACAGCCTTTTATATGATAGTGTCCATGTTTGACGCAGCAGAAAAAAAGTGGCAACAAATATTCGTTGGTAAATTCTACAAGACAGATTGCGAATTTGATTTGGATAACAAGGCCGTAACGGTCAAAGTATCTGTGTCGGATCAATACGATGAAATCCTGAAAAACATCGAAGAAGAATACGATATTGTCCAAATGGGGGCCGAACTCGCTCCCGTCGCACTGAAGGTTCGCCCCGTAACTCAATACTACGTGCGCACCAATGGAATCGGCAGTGAAAAATTGACAAATTACATGGGCGGTATGTATTGGGAAGAGGATGTAACCAACAGTGACCCGACGGACGACGAGCTGCGAAATTTCGGTTTTGGTG
>ERZ825137.2120-NODE-2120-length-23839-cov-3.387908_pt1 | contig 23839 bp, 20 predicted proteins | sample MGYA00519873_ERZ825137 | MGnify/ENA primary metagenome ERZ825137 (study PRJEB31778, sample SAMEA3449190) | human gut metagenome | biome: human gut; feature: human-associated habitat; material: faeces | place: United Kingdom | collected 2010/2012 ...
ATAACCTCACGCTCAAGGTCAACCGGCCGGAGCAAACCGCGGCGCAGGATGTTCAGACTCCACAGGCATCACAGCCGCAAACCGCGCAAATACCGATTGGCAAGACGCTTTCACTCACTTCATGGAACATCGGCTTCGGTGCTTACACCGACGACTATAGTTTCTTCATGGACGGGGGAAAATATTCGCGCGCGTTCAGTGAGTCTGCCGTCGTAGAAAATCTCACCGCCATCGGACAGGAACTCGCGGATTTTGATACAGATTTTTCGCTGATCCAGGAAGTTGACATCGCCGCGACGCGTTCCTATCAGGTTGACGAGCGTGCCATGCTGGTCCGCAGTCTGGACGCAGACCATACAAAATACTGGACCTTTGCCATCAACTACGACTCGCCGTATCTGTTCTATCCGATTTTGGAGCCGCACGGCGCGTCCAAAGCGGGTCTGCAGACTTTCAGCAATTACGCGATTACCTCGGCCCTGCGCCGCAGCCTGCCGATCCAGACTGACATCGCGAAGGTGCTCGATCTTGACCGCTGCTACTGCGTCAACCGTCTGCCTGCCACGAACGGTAAGGAATTGATTTTGATCAATCTGCATCTTTCTGCTTATACGACCGACCCGACCATCGCTGATCAGCAGCTTGCCATGCTCTACGATGACATGGTCAAAGAATATGAAGCAGGCAATTACGTCATCTGCGGCGGGGACTTCAACAAAGACCTTTTGGGCAACAGTCCGGAGATCTTTGGGGTCAGCGGGGAGGCATACTCCTGGGCACAGCCGCTGCCGACGGAGGACATCCCGGACGGCTTTCGTCTGATCGCGCCGCTCGACCCGAACAATCCGGTGCCGAGCTGCCGCAACGCGGACGCCCCTTGGGACCCGCAGACGAACTTTCAGGTCACCCTCGACGGCTTCCTCGTTTCGGACAATGTCACCGTACTGACAAACCACGTCGTCGATACCCAGTTCGCGTACTCCGATCACAACCCGGTCCAGATGGAATTTTGCCTGTCGTAAATTCCCTGCGCAGCGCCCGTAGGGAAGCACATCGCGCGAGGGTCGAACGCGCGCGGCACTCTGGCTGCCTTGGATCGCTTTTCCTCACGCGTGGGGCATTTTGGCTGCCTTGGATTGCTTCTCCTCACGCGTGGGGCGCAGAAGGCGAGCTTGGATTGCTTCTTCTCACGCGCGCGCCGCTTTTTGGCTCAAAAAGCGCGTAAAGATGTAACGCAATCGCAGGGCCTTCACCTTTTGCGCGCGGCACAGAAGGCGAGCTGCTCGATTTTTGGATGATATCTTAAAGAATTTACAGCAAAATTGTTATCAGATACAATTTTACAGAACATTTCATGGGTATATTTTTCATCTCATCCAGATACGTCCTCTTTGCGACAGCAGGCAAAGAGATGCATGACATCTTTTTGAGCAAAAAAGTCGAAAATGGGAACTTTCCCTTGTTCAGCCCTAAAATCCCAGGCAAACTACGCGTCAAAAGCTCCGGATAAAAACACGCGGCAGGAGCAAGCGGCGATACGCAAGCAGGTACACCCCTTGTGTCTCCGAAACGTTTTGAGAAAGCACAGCGATATTCGCGCCTTCATGATAAAGGTTATAATTATAAAGAAAGCAAAGGAAGAATTTATGCGCATACTCGTAATCAGCGATACCCATGGTGTTTGCGACCGTGTCTACGAAGTGTATCGCAAACTCACAAAACAAAACCCGGTGGACTACATCGTCCACTGCGGCGATTACTGCAAAGATGCCGAGGAGATTCGCATGCGCCTCGGTGTGCCGGTAGCTTCGGTCCGCGGCAACTGCGACGGCGGCTTTGAGGATACCGACTTCTCAATCCTCGAAACCGAGGCTGGCAATTTCCTCATCACCCACGGTCACATGCAGAACGTTGACCTCAGCATGCAGAACCTCTATTACAAGGCTCTCGAAAATGACTGCGTCGGTGCTTTGTTCGGACACACGCATCGTGCTGTCTACACGCAGGTCGATGATGTGTACCTGATGAACCCCGGCAGCCTCTCCCGACCGCGCGACGGCTCCGGCGGCACCTTCGGCCTGCTGATCACCGACGAAGAAGGTGTTTGGGGCAAGATCTACCGGTATGAAGATTTCATGGCAGAAACCGGCGGAAGCCGCGTAGCTGCTTTGTCCGGCGCTGCAGGCACAACAGACGTGAATCCGGCAGTGGACGCGGCAGGCAAAACAGACGCGAATCTGGCAGCGGGCGCGGCAGGCAAAACAGATGCGAATTTGGCAGCGGGCGCGGCAGGCAAAACAGATGCGAATCCGGCAGCGGGCGCGGCAGGCACAGCAGATGCGAATCCGGCAGCGGACGCGGCAGGCATCGCTCCCGCGCATCCTAAAAAAAAGCCGAAGGCCAAGGGTGGGCATCTGCGTGAGCTGCTCAACTACAGCGACCGCTTCTGAACCGCCCAAACGGCATTTAAAACTTCACCGCCCTGTCTCGTGTACGCACACTCAAAGCGCATACACCGCAGCGCAACAGAAAGGAGACCATCTCATGGACATCAACCAACTCATCAAAGAAAAGCCTGTCATCCGCGATATGGCGGACTGCAAGGAAATTTTCTGGATCAATCCGCGGAGCGATCAGCCTGCGAAGCTGCCGTTCACGATGGCGGACATCGAGGACGCTGAGGCAAGATTGGAACGCTTCGCGCCGTATATCGCGGTCGCTTTTCCGGAAACCTCCAAATCCGGCGGCATCATTGAATCCGAACTGACCGAAATTCCGCGCATGAAGGAACGCCTTGTCAAAATGACCGATAAGTTTGGTGGTCGGCTTTTCCTCAAGCGCGACAGCGATCTGCCGGTCTCCGGCTCGATCAAGGCGCGCGGCGGCATCTATGAGGTCCTCAAATTTGCCGAAAAAATTGCGCTCGAAAAGGGTATGCTGCATTTAGATGATAATTACGCAATCCTCACCGAAGAGCGCTTCCGTGACCTTTTCTCGCAGTACTCTGTCGCGGTCGGTTCCACCGGCAACCTCGGACTTTCGATCGGCATCATCAGCGCGAAACTCGGTTTTCAAGTCACTGTGCACATGTCTGCGGACGCGCGTCAGTGGAAAAAAGACCTCCTGCGCAGCAAAGGCGTGACGGTAATCGAATACCCAAGCGACTATCAGGTCGCGGTCGCGCAGGGACGCCGCGAAGCAGCGGATGACCCGCGCTGTCACTTTGTCGATGATGAAAACTCCGCGGATCTGTTTCTCGGCTACGCGGTCAGCGTCAAGCGCCTGATCGGTCAATTTGAAAAGGCTGGCATCCATCCGGACGCGGCACATCCGGTCTTCGTCTACATTCCTTGTGGTGTCGGCGGCGCGCCGGGCGGCGTGACTTTCGGGCTTAAGGAAGTCTTCGGTCCGTATGTCCATGTCTTTTTTGCGGAGCCAACCCATGCGCCTTGCATGACACTCGGTTTGATCACCGGTCTGCATAACCAAATCAGCTGCGCGGATATCGGTGTGGACGGCATCACCGATGCCGACGGGCTCGCAGTCGGCAGAGCCTCCGGTCTGGTCGGCAGCATTATGGAAACCCTGCTCGACGGCTGCTATACGGTGGATGATGCCAAACTATATCCGTACCTTACTGCACTGGCAGACAGTGAAAATCTGTATATCGAGCCATCCTCCTGTGCGTCGTTTCCGGGTCCTGCGCTTGCGCAGCAGGCGTCAGATTATCTTGCGGTCAAAAACCTGACAGACAGTATGGCAAACGCCGTACACATCCTCTGGGCGACCGGCGGCAGCATGGTGCCGAAGGAGGAAATGCAGCGTTACTACGAACGCGGAAAGGCTGCACAGGTATAGCAAGGCTGCCATGCGCTGATGCACAGCCTCCGCGTATGCAGCACGCATCGAAACAAAAAACGAAAGGATTTCTGATATTCATGAGCCACTCTGTTTTATGTACTGACCGGGCGGAGGTTGAAGCGACCTTCCGCCTGTTGGAAGAAGAAAACCGCAACAACCCGCATATCGTCAACGGCATGATGGCGCCGCGCTATCTCAGCTATGACATGGACGCGCAGCGCGTTGTGATCGAGTATGACGTCAAAGACTGGGAAATGAACCGAGTCGGCATCCTGCACGGCGGAATTTTGTCCACCATGCTCGACCATGCCGCGGGAATCACTGTCGCCGCTTTTGTCGGCGGCTGGGCACCGACGGTCGACCTGCAGGTGCACTTCCTGCGCCCCGGTCAGCCCGGCGATACCATCCGCGCGGAAGGCAGGATCATTGCCGCCGGACAGACCCTCGTGCATGCGGAGGCCGTACTGACCTCCAAAACCACCGGCAAGAAGCTGGCTGTCTGCACTGCTACCTTTCTTAATATGGCAGCCAGGGCTTCCGCGCTGTGATGCGCAGCTTTACGCTGCAGCGCGGGATGCGTGAGGCTTTGCGGCACGCGCAGCTATGCCAATGCCATCTATGCTAACAAAGAAGGAGAACTATGTCGCACATTTCCAAAGAACTCATCAGTAAGGCCGCCGAATTTTTCCGCGTGGTCGGCGATGAGACCCGTATGAAAATCTTATGTACCATCGCCGGCGGCGAGCTTTGCGTCAACGACATCGCTGCTGAGGTCGAAATGACAAAATCGGCGGTCTCCCACCAGCTTCGTCTCTTAAAGAGCGAAGGTCTGGTCAAAAGCCGCCGAGATGGTAAAAATATGTTCTATTCGCTGGACGACCAGCATGTCGTCGATATCATCGACATCGCTTTCATCCACATCGAGCACAAGATGCACGGTGCCGGCTGCGGCTGCGCACATTGCCACGCTGCCCACGACCCGCACTGCAGCCACGAACGCTAGCGCCGCGATGCCGACGCGGCCCTGACGAGCACCGCAGTCCTGGCTGTTTTTGCGGCGATTCACGTTGCGATCCGCACTGCGGTCACAAGCACAAGCCGGCCGCATGTGCATGGCTAACTTCGTATTCGCTGCCCGCGGGCCTGATGCCTATCTGCATAGCCCCTGCGTCGAGAAGCGGACGCCTGCTTACATGGTTCGCATGCCGCGTGCAGCCTCTCACACTGCAAAGCGGCCCGCGCTTCTTTCCGTACACCTACTCCAGATTCAGCTTCAGGCTGAGAATCCGTTCGCTGACCACATGGAAGATCGCGATCTGCACCGCGAAGTACACAAACGCTGTGCCCAAAACGGTCTGGACGATCTGCCGGTAGGAAAAATCGGTAAAGATCCGGTCTGAAATCACCACGATTGGATGTCCGAACGCGGTCAGCAGCATCGACCCAAGCAGGGTAAGCACGACCCCGATGCCGATGTACGCCGCGACACTCCAAATCATCCGATGCTTCGCCATGAGCTGCCCGATAGAAAGCGATGCGTAAATTTTGTAAACTTCCGTCATAATACTGACAAGTACCACAAGCAGGGCTTCCAAGGCGTACAGGAAACTCTCCGGATGCTTCCGGCATGCCTCCCCTACAGCTTGAAACATTTCCCCGATTCCGGATAGATTACCGACCAGATTCAGCAGAACGATGGACACCGCCGCCAGTACCATGCTGATCAGTACCGTCACCGTTGCGGTCACGCCCTTCGACGCGATCAGCTGCCATTCCTTGACCGGCAGCGTATGCATCAGATACCCCTCTTCCTTGAGCAGCCCTTTGTAGAACCGCATCACAACGACAAACAGTGTCGCAACCACCAGGGCAATAAAAAGTCCCACATACAGGAACATCGGTATTCTTGACAGCAGCGCCCCAAGGAGCTGATCGTTTTCCTGCGCCAGCGCCGACCTCGCGTAAATCCAGCCCGTAAAGCTCGTCAAAATCGCCACAGCAGGCAGTGCCGCCCAAATCACCCCGATCTGCTTAAAGACCGAACGAAACTCGTACTTCATCAATTTCCCTGTCATCTTACTTCCCCCATTCTGAATTCCTCACGAAATACCTCATCTACGGATTTTCCTTCCTGTGCTTTCAGCTCATCAACCGTCTCGTGTCTGACGATCCTCCCGTCTTTTAAGAAAATCACCTCGTCCAGCACTCTCTCGATGTCTGCGATCAGATGCGTCGAGATGACGACTGTCGCGTTATCTGCGTAATTGTTGATGATCGTACCCATGATATAATCTCTGGCTGCCGGATCGACCCCCGCGATCGGCTCATCCAAAAGATACAGCTGGGCGTTGCGGCTCATCACCAAAATGAGCTGCACCTTTTCCTTGGTGCCCTTGGACATACTCTTGATGCGGTCGCCCTCTCCAATGCCTAGCGAATCACACATGTGAAGCGCTTTCTGCCTGTCAAAGTCCGCGTAAAAGTCACTGAACAGGTCAAAGATGTCCTTGACCGTCATCCAGTCGGCAAAATAGTTTTTGTCCGGCAGATAGCTGACCTGCGACTTGGTGTAGGTTCCGATCGGTGTCGCGTCGATCATCACGCTTCCGAAGTTCGGCTGCAGCAGCCCATTCAAGATCTTGATCAGGGTTGTCTTGCCGGAGCCGTTTGGTCCGAGCAGCCCGACTACCTTGCCCCTGCCGATCTTGAGATTCACATCGTCCAGCGCCTTCTTCCCCGGAAAGATCTTGGTCAGATGTTCACATTGTACTAAAATTTCCGATTTCATATGTCATAATCCCCTTTCGTTTCCTCATTTTTACCCTCTGCGTCATCCGAAGCGTCCGCTGTTTCTGCAGCGCCCACAGCATCTGCAGTGCTTGCAGTATCAGCATCGTCTGTATGACACATATCGTCTCCACAATCTGCGCTGCTCCCGTCGCTTGCAGACACTGTACTGCCGCTGCGCGTCTCACTGCTCGCGCGCGCCGCCGCCTCTATCCGCGCCGCGACTTCTGCCAATGCCCCTTGCAGGCTGTATCCCAGCGATCTCATCTCCTGCAGGAAGGTATCCACCTGCTGCTCTGCCAGTTCCCGACGCATCTGCTCAATCAGCGACAAATCGGTCGTTACCGTACGCCCTGCCGTCCGATTGGTGATCAGAAGCCCTTCGCTCTCCAGTTCCGCCATCGCGCGCTGCATAGTATTGCGATTGACTCCCGCGTCACTTGCCAGCTCCCGTACCGTCGGAAACGCGCTCCCCGGCACGTACTCCCCTGTGATGATGCCACGCTTGATCAGTTCCTTCAGCTGCGGATAAATCGATCTGCTGTCGTCCAGCTCCCAATCCATGTTCTCACCCCCTTGTTTGCTTTTTCACTCCTTGCGCGTCCTGCATGCGGCTTCCTGCGACTTGCCGACTTGCCAGCTTTGCCCGCTTTGTCAGCTTTCATTCTCACTGCGCGGGCAAGCTTCCTGCTCTGCCTGCCCTTCATGCTGCTCCGCACGCCTTTTATCCTTGCGCGCCGCATGTTTGTCTTCCCTTTTTGTTTTGCATATTGTCCTAAGCACCTAAGACAATATCACTTTTTGTGTGCGCTGTCAAGCCCTATTGTAAAAATATTTTTCTTTTTTTCTGTTTTTCTTACCTGCAGGCACCGTTCTCTCCACTGTTTCTCGCTGTCGTGCCCGGCGTTACTTTATCCACTCGCTTAGCACCCTGTATTACTACAACGCACCGAGTTTAACTACACAGCTCACTGGCGATTACCGTGACCGGTCTTACACCGGCAAGTGTGGTCCAGCTTTGTTGGACACACCATAAGGACAAAAGCGCGCATAACGAAATCTGAGATTTCTATGCGCATATGGCGCTCACCCATGAGCGCCGCTTCGCAAGGTGCTTTTGTCGATATTCCGGAAATATCGCTATGCGATATTTCCGGAATAATAATAAACAGCGACCTGCGCGATGGAGGATATCTCCGCCGCGCAGGCCGCTTTTTGTTTTGCCTTGTTCTTTTATGTTATCAAATTTATGCTGTCAAATGTCAGCACTCGCTATTCCAGCACAATATCGCTGATATCGATATCCTCGTTCTTGACCGCCTTGTAGGTCTCCCCGTTAAAGATGTCATACATGATCGGTACGACCAGCAGGGTCAGCGCCGTCGCGTAGACCAGACCGCCGATGCAGACCAGCGCGACCGGCTGCATCATATCGGTGCCGGCGGTCTTGCCGACTGCCATAACGATCAGACCCAGGATCGTCGTCAAGCTGGTCATCAGTACCGGACGCATACGTGTGGAACCTGCCATGATGATCGCGTCGCGCTTTTCCATTCCGCGCGCCCGCAGCTGGTTCGTATAGTCCACAAGCACGATGCCGTTATTGACGATGACGCCGACCAAGAGAATCAAGCCAATCATCGCGATAATCGAAAGCTCCTTGCCGAAGATCAGCAGCGCCAAAAGTCCACCCGTAAACGCCAGCGGAATCGTAAACATGACGATGAACGGCGATTTGAGCGACTGGAACTGCGCCACCATAATCAGATAAACCAGCAGAATGCCGAGCCCCATCATCGTCAGCAGATCCTGCATCGCGTCCATGATCGTCTCGTTTTCACCGGTGAATTCATAGGTCACGCCCGCCGGAAGGTTGAGCTTTGCGAAAGCCCTCTCTGCCTCCTGTGTCACCAGCGTTACGTTGTGTGCTTCGTCGATGCTGCCGCTGACAGACAGATAAGTCCTCTGATCCAAACGGGAAACCGACGGCAGCGTCTGCGTCTCTTCTAATTTCGCGATATCCCTGAGCTTGACCGTCTTCGTTTTGCCGTCCGCGTCACTACCCTCCAGCTCCAGATTTTTGAGCTTTTTGATCGTCATACTGCTTTCGTCTCCGTCAGACACGAGGATGTCGTAGGCATCACCGTCAAGCGTGATGGAAGAAGACGATTTTTCGTAAGTCAAAGCCTTCGAAACCTGCGCGAAAACCTGCGCAACCGTCAGCCCGTTCTTCATCGCCTCATCCTTGTCGATCACAAAGTGCAGCTCCGGCTCCGCATCAACCAATCCGTTGTCAACCTCCGCGATGCCCTCGACCTTGGCGAGCGCCTTGCCAGCCGTCCTCGCCGCTTTTTGCAGCAGCTGCTGATCGGTGCCAAAGAGACGCACCACCACACCCGAACCGCCGAGCGCCGAAGTGTAAGACGTCATCGACGAGGAACTGAGGATCTCCACACTGCAGTCGAGGTCCTTGCAGCCTGCTTCGATCTTATCCGCAATCTCCCCGCCGGACAGATCCGTTTCCTGATCGACGATGATGTAGAGGCTGACTTCTGTCTCAGAAGTTTCTGAGGAAAGCATATTGCCCGAGCTAAGCATCCCGCCCGCGGTTTCAACACCCTCGGTCTTTTTCATCTTATCGAGGACTTTGTCCGCCATCTTTTTGGTATCCGCAAGGCTTGCGTCCTCATCATTCATTTTCATCGTACCCGAAAGCTGCGGTGTCGCCATATCCGGAATGAAGATGAAGCCTTTTTGGAGTGTGCCGTAGACGCTGTAACCGAACAGCACAAGCACAAGAATCAGCACCAGCGCCTTATGGCGCAGATTCCAGGCGAGCAGCCTGCAGTAGCCGCGCTTAAAGCCTTCGAAGCCTCTGCCCTCCGGCTTCGGCTCTTTGATAAACATCATGGAAGCCATCGACGGCACCAGTGTCATCGCGATGATCAGACTGGCAAGCAGTGAATAAGTCACCGTCAGCGCCATATCGGTAAACAGCTGTCTGGTAATTCCCTGTACGAACACGATCGGCGCGAACACGCAGACCGTTGTGAGGGTCGAAGACGTGATCGCCGCGCCGACCTCCTTGGCCCCGGCCACCGCCGCCTTCTTCGGCGGCACGCCTGCGCGCCGCAGGCGGAAGATGTTTTCGATGACGACGATCGAGTTATCGACCAGCATGCCGACCGCGACCGCCAGCCCCGAGAGCGAAATCATATTGATCGTGATGCCGGAAAAATACATCAGCACGATCGCAAACGTGATACTGATCGGAATACTCAAAAGCGTAATGAAAGTCGGTTTCATGTCACGCAGAAACAGCAGCAGGATCACGACCGCAAAGAGTGCCCCATACGCCAGACTTTCGAGAATCGAGTGGATAATCAAGTAGATGTACTCACCCTGATCCATCAGCGTCGTGAAGGTCAAGCCCTCATATTTGTCCGAAAGCTTCGCGAATTTGTCCGCGATGTTATCGGAAACCGTCGCCGTCGGATAGTTCGACTGCTTCGAAAAGGTCAGCAGCACCGCCGGATTGCCGTTGATGCTCGCATAGACCGCGTCGCTGTTATCGCTCAGGAACACGTCCGCCACATCGGACAGCTTGACATCACCGAGCCCGTCGATATGGAATAAATACAGGTTCTTAATCTCTTTCAGATCTGTCAGCTCGTCCCCGACGCTGACCAGATATTTCACGCCATCCTCCTGGATATAGCCGGCAGGCATCGAGAAGTTCTGCCCCTGCAGCACACCCGAAACCATATCCAGTGTAATCATCGAACCAAGCCCCGCCGCCTGCAGCGACTGACTGCCCGCCGCGTTGAGCTGTGCCATCGCGGAATTCAGCTGCGCTTTTTGCGAGCGGAGCTGTGCCTGCGCGGTGTTCAGCTTCGCATAGGCATCGTCCAGATTCTCCTGCGCGGTATAGGTGCCGCGCTCCGCCTGCTGATACGCGTTCTGCAGCTGGCTGACCTGCGCCTCTGCCTGCGCGCCGTCCATCTGCAGGATCGTCAGCTGGCTCTCGACATCTTTCTGTTGTTCCTGCAGCTCCGCCAGCGTGATCCCCGCGGCACTGCCGTAGATTCCCTGCGAGATTTGTGCCTCGATCGCCGCTTTGCGTCCCTCTAAGGTCTTGATCTGCGTTTCCAGCGCGCCGGCTCTTGCCACCGCGACATCCAGCTGTGCGCTGGTCTGGGCCAGCTTATCATAGGTATCGTTTTTTGTCTGATCCAGTGTTTTGCGGCTCTCGGCGAGCTTTGCCTCCGCCTTTTTGATCTGCGCAAGACCGCTGCTTAGCTTCCCCTTGGCATTCGCCAGGGACGGGCTGGCCTCACCGAGCAGCTTCTTATTCAACTTCTCAATCTTGTTTTCGTTGATGCTGACGTTGACCTTCGACTCGATCAATCCGCCGGTGCTGATGCTCGCGACCCCCGTAATGCCCTCCAGCTGATTCATCAGCTCATCCTCTACGAAAGTCGAAACCTCCTCGGTCGTCGCGCCCTTCTTGTCCACCGCCGCGATTGCGATCGGCATCATATTCGGGTTGATCTTCATGATGTATGGCGAGCTGATTTCCTCATCCCACGAGCCTTCGACTAGATCCACGCCCTGCATGGTATTGACGATGGCCGTATTCATATCCGCATCATTCTCAAACTCCAGAACCACCAGTGAGTAGTTGGCGTTGGAGATCGACTGCAGCGATTTAAGGTTCTCGACCGTCGCCAGATTCTGCTCGAGCGGTTTGCTGACCGTCTGCTCCACTTCCTCCGGCGTCGCCCCCGGGTAGGTCGTCATCACAACCACATACGGCAGATCGATGCTCGGCAAGAGGTCCGGCGTCATCTTGACGAGCGAGACGATGCCGAGCGCAATGACAATGATGACAGCCACAAAGACGGTCATCGGTTTTTTTACACTGAATCTTGACATATTTTTTCTCCGAAATTTCCTGTTCTTCCCCGCGTCGCTTCCTTGCGACACGTCTGTCTGTAACAAACTATTTTATCATTTTTGCTGCTTTCTCACAAGCCGCAAGACGGGAGAAAATCTGTTCTTCACTAATTTTTCACATTTGCGGCTGCTTTAATACAAAATGGTTTTTGCGGTACTCCAAAATTCCCTCACGCCGCAGCTTCGAAAGCTCCGCCGACATCGCGCTGCGGTCCACAGCCAAAAAATCCGCCAGTTCCTGCCGGTCAAAAGGGATGTCAAACGCCGCGCTGCCGGCGCGGCGCTGCACGTCTGACAAGTATGACAGCAGCTTTTGCCGCGTCGTCCGCCGCGTCAGATGCTCCATCTTCTTGGTCAGAAACAGATTTTTGCCTGCCAGAATCCCGATCAAATTGACAAGCAGCCTGCGCTCCGCGGTGCCGGTTTCTGCGCTTCCCTGTGCCGCCATAAGCGGCGAAAAATCCAAAAATAAACAGCTGCAATTCTCCGCTGCCGCCGCGCTGACCGCCAGCGGCTCTGTCTGCATGCAGGCATAACTCTCCGCGAACATTTCTCCGCGGACAATCTCCGAAAGGATCGCGCGATTTCCCCAAAAATCTTCCTTGATAATATGCACGCTGCCGCGCAGCACGATCGCGGACGGAACGCCGCAATCTCCTTCCCGATAGATAAAGCTGCCCTTCGGATAATCTGCGGTCTTTGCCCGCAGCAAGTCGAGCAGACCGCGAATCTCATCCTCTGTAAATGCCGCGAACAGCTGTGTCTGCCGCAGCAGCCGCATCACATCTTCTTCCATCCGCATCTCTTTCTTCTCCTTCCACATGCCTGCCATCGGTTTGCGCGAAGCGATTCGCGCGCTGCGTAAACCGAACTCCCGCCTTCCGGCACAGCTTCTTCTCTTCTTGTAATCAGCATCGTCTATTTACGATAGTTGCTCTTTTCACGTTTTTTTCGAAAAACATACAAAAAATATTCGTTTTGTTGTAAAAACAACGGATTATCTATCTTGATTGTAGTATATTCTACCCATAAAGTCAAACAAAAACATCCATCGGAGGTATACGATATGAAACGAAGAATTATTGAAATCAACGAAGCGAAATGCAACGGATGCGGTCTCTGCGCCGCGGCCTGCCATGAGGGCGCGATCGGTATGGTGGACGGCAAGGCCAAGCTCCTGCGCGACGATTACTGCGACGGTCTTGGCGACTGCCTGCCGACCTGCCCGACCGGCGCGATCCGCTTTATCGAAAAGGACACACTTGCCTATGACGAAGCTGCCGTCAAAGCAAATCTCGCCCGCAAGCAGGCAGAAGCGCGGCAGAGTATGACCGGCGCGGAGCAGGCACGAGCGAACAGCATGAGTGAGGCCTGCCGCTCCGCGGCAGCCGCGGGAAAGGCAGCGCAGGCGGACGCCGCAGCTCCTTCCCTTGACACGCCGGTATTCCATGGTTGCCCGGGCAGCCGCGCCATGAGTCTCAAAAAACATGCGCCACTCGCGCAAGCCGAAGATGCGGCCGCGATGCCGTCCCAGCTCACGAACTGGCCGGTACAGATCAAGCTCGCTCCGATTAACGCATCGTATTTTGACAATGCGAACCTGCTGGTCGCCGCGGACTGTACTGCCTTTGCCTATGCAAGCTTTCACCGCGATTTCATCCAGGGCCGCGTCACGCTGATCGGCTGTCCGAAGCTCGACATGGTGGACTACACCGAAAAGCTCGAAGCTATCATTTCGCAGAACGAAATCAAGAGTCTGACCATCCTGCGCATGGAGGTTCCTTGCTGCGGCGGACTGGAAATGGCAGCCAAAACCGCGCTCCAAAACAGCGGCAAGTTCATCCCATGGAATGTCGTGACCATCTCTACGGACGGGGAAATCCTCAAATAAATTCCGCGCCGAAACAACGCGAAAATCAAAATCATCAAAAAATTGCATCTTTTTCATCTTTTTTTAATTATACCCTGTTATCCTTGATTTACAGAAGGGATATACGGGGTATTATAATCAATATAGGGACAAAAGTGCGCATAACGAAATCAGAGATTTCTATGCGCACATGGCGCTCACCTATGAGCGCCACTTCGCAAGGTGCTTTTGTCGATATTCCGGAAACATCGCTATGCGATATTTCCTACATAATAAAAAAGCATCCCACAACGAAGGAGTGAATGCAGTCATGCGGATTTTGATCGCGGAAGACCAAAAAGATTTGAATAAGATTCTGACAAAAAAATTGACAGCGGAAGGCTATAACGTCGACAGCTGTTTTGACGGGCAGGAGGCGCTCGACTATCTCCGCGCCGCGGATTACGATGGCGTGATCTTAGACGTCAATATGCCGCGGCTGGACGGTTTCGGCGTTGTCAAAGCGATGCGCGCGAGTGGCTCGCAGGCGCCGGTGCTGTTTCTGACCGCCAGAGACAGCATTGAGGACAAGGTGACAGGGCTGGATCTGGGCGCCAGCGACTATCTGGTGAAGCCGTTTTCCTTCGAGGAACTGATGGCAAGAGTACGTGCGCTCACACGCCGCAGCGCTCCAACCCTCGCGCCGTTCTATACGCTCTGTGACTTGACGCTTGACCCGAACAGCCACACCGTTACCCGCGCGGGACGCGAGATCAAGCTCTCCGCCAAGGAGTTCGCCCTGCTCGAATACCTGCTTCGCAACCAAGGGCGCGTGCTTTCCCGGGAAAACATCGAAAACAATCTTTGGAATTTTGACTATGAGGGCGGATCTAACGCCGTCGATGTCTACATCCGCTACCTGCGCCGCAAAATCGACGAGGCGTTCAGTCCGAAGCTGATTCACACCGTCCGCGGTGTCGGCTACGTGCTCAAGGAAGAAACGCCGCAAAAAGGGGAGTAATACGCGCCGCAGCGCAAAAAAACGAGGCCTTTCAGCTTCTTGGCAATGCTGCGCTTTTTTGCTCTTTGAAACACGAGAGGCAGCCGATTGCCATCGACTTCCTCTCGTGTTTTGATTTGGGGTTGCTTTTTCAAGCCGGTTAGAGTCCTACGATGACATTTCCTTTACGCGTCTTGTCACGCCGCGTGACAAAGTTCTTGCCTTTCTCCCCGCGGCATTATACAATAAACGCAAAGGAGGCGGCACAGGCGGGGACGGCGCGTATGCTCAACTCGTATATCGACGATAAAACCGCGATTGGCGCGCTCACGGAGGATTTTGAGAACTATCTGCGGCTCTGCCGCCTATTGATGCGGATTTACAACACCGCGAGCACCGCGGCTTTCCGCGCGCTTTATCTTGATTTCCTGCGGGCGCCGGGGGATTGCATCGTCCTGCGCAGCGGGCTCTCTCTCGCGACGCTGCCACGTTCGACAGCGGAACTAATCGAAAACAATGAGTTTCACTCATCGTATTATGACATTTCCGGCTGTTTTTTCGATTCGCTGCGGCAATTTTCCTGTACCGAGATTCTCCCATTCCCACCGGAACAGGATCCCGCGCTTCACACCGCGATGCTCGGTGTCGCGGATATCAGCCTTACGGAGGCGCAGCACGCCGCGCATCTCCAACACGTCCTTTCGCTTTTGGAGACGGACAAAAACTATGAGCTTGTTTTGTCCGACGGCATCGTGCCGCACACAGCCATCCTCGCCAAACAAAACGTCGGCGTGCTGATGGTCAACACGAAGCCGCCCTATTGCGCCTTCGCCTTCGATAAACAGAATATGGTCGAGGCTTTTTGGGATTATCTTTCGAATATCCAAAAAAATCGCCGGGCAGGGCGTGGACGCTCGAAGCTTTGCGCTCAAAAGCCTGACATGCAGCGAGGTACTTTTATGATACGAACTTTATCGATTCAAAAAAAAATCATTCTCTGGTTTGCCGCGGCGCTGGCGCTCATCGTCTTTCTGATGAGCGCGATGACGCTGGCGATTGCCAATTCCGTCCTCGATGAAAACATTCGCGAACGGCTCGCGCAGATTGTCTCCGAGAACGCGAAACAAATCGACTATTACGAAAATTTAAATGACGAGGACATCCGCTACGGTGATCAGTTTCTTGCCTATCAGGACGGCTGGCTCGGAATCGACGATGACTTCTGCAACATCTACGAGGGCATCTATACCGCGCTCTATGATGCGGACGGCAATCTGCTCTACGGCAGCGCTCCGATTCGCCTTGCCTTCTCTGCCAAAGAGGACTCGTCCGAGGCTGTCGCGAAGGTAAAGCATGACGGCACTTCCTATTATGTCTGTGTAAAGAGCCTGAACCTGGCCGGTACGGACGGTCTGACGCTGCGCGGGATCGTCTCGCAAAACGAAAGCATCAACGTGCTTTATCACATTGTCCGTCTGTCTCTCTGGCTCCTGCCGCTTCTCGCCGCGTTCGCTCTGCTCGGCGGCTACGCCATCACGCGCCGCTCCTTCCTGCCGGTCGAACAGATCGCGCGGGACGCGGAGCTGATCGGTCAAAGCGGCGATCTCTCCAAGCGGCTGGATATCGGCCCCGGCGATGACGAAATTCATATGCTCGCGGATTCCTTCAACGTGATGTTCGCTAGACTCGAAAGGAATTTTGAGTCAGAGCGCCAGTTTACCTCGGACGCTTCCCATGAGCTGCGCACGCCGACCGCCGTCATTCTCGCGCAGGCGGAATACGCGCTGGAGCTGGCGGACAGCATCGAGGAATATCGGGAGTCCATGGAGGTCGTGCAGAGGCAGGCAAACCGCATGCGCGGCATCATCGACCAGCTGCTGATGTTTTCGAGACTGGAGCAGGGCACGCAGCGGCCGGAGCTTACAGCAACCGACCTCAGCGAGCTTACGCGCGAGCTTTGCGAGGAGCAGCGCCTGCTTGCGGTAAACGGTATCACGCTGACCGCGGAGATCGAGGCGGATATTCGCGTAACGACCGACCGCGGACTTTTTTGCCGCGTGCTCACCAATCTGATCAGCAACGCCTACCGCTACGGACGTCCGAACGGCCACATTTGGGTTTCTCTGCGCCGTGACGGACAGCAGATCCGTCTCTCGGTCAAAGATGACGGCATCGGCATCGCTCCACAAAATCTGACGCGGATTTGGAATCGTTTTTATCAGGAAAATCCAACGCGCGGTGAGGATGGCGAGGACGGCGCGCGCGGTCTCGGGCTGGGGCTTTCGATGGTCAAGGAGATCGCCGCCTTGCTGGGGCTTCGGCTTACGGTTCACAGCGAGGCAGGCAAGGGCAGCGAATTTATTTTAACATTTTGAGTTTTTTTCATCTTTCTTTAATCTTGACAGGATATACTAAGCATATAAAACAAAGTTAAACGCTGCAGCTCCGCCGGAATCGCTCCGCCGGGCGCGGCTCTCAGAAAGGAAGTTGAGATTATGAAAAAAATTACGGCTGTATTAAATTCACCGACCAAAATCGCGCTCTTTGCCGTCTGTTGCGTCCTGCTGATCTGCGTTGTCGCCTTCGCGACCATCCACGCGGGTGCCGGAGTCAATGCGAACAAGACGCTCGGCATGGATAAGTGTGTCAACGTCGCGCTCCATGACGCGGGTTTTCGCAGCGAGGATGTCAGCAATCTTTCCGCGCACTATGAAACCGAGGACGGAACTCCGATTTACGAGGTGACCTTCTCCGCCGGCGGCTTTGCTTACGAGTACCAAATCAAGGCCGCGGACGGTACGATTCTCGAAGCGGACAAGGACGCGCTGCGGGAGACCTCAACAAACGGCTCACAGCTTGTTGAGGGAAATCAGACAGGCTCTGCCGGAGATGCTGCAAACGCGAGCCTCATCAGCAAGGCCAAGGCTAAGGAAATCGCGCTCGCGCACGCCGGAGTTACCGCTTCTAAGGCGAGCTTCGTCGAAGTTAAGCTCGATAACGAGGACGGCACACAGGTCTACGAAGTCGAGTTTTACAGCGGCAGCACCGAATATGATTATGAAATCAACGCGGTGACCGGCGAAATTCTCTCCTATGATAAGGACATCGAAAATTTCTCGATTCCAAAACAGGATAGCAGCGCAAGCAGCCCGAACTCCAATTATATCGGTGTCGATAAGGCGAAATCCATCGCCCTCAAGGACGCGGGGCTTTCTGCCTCCTCCGTCACCTTCACCAAGGCAAAGCTGGATCGCGAGGACGGCGTCCGCGTTTACGAAATCGAATTCTACACTGCGACAAAGGAATACGATTACGAAATCAACGCTGCCTCCGGTAAGATTCGCGACAAGGATGTTGAAGCCCTTGACGACGATGATGACGATGACGATGACGACGATGATGACGATGACGATGACGATGACGACGATGACTGGGATGAGGACTGGGATGACTAAATCCCCATGATATCCAAGAGAGGAGCCTGCATACCGGCTCCTCTCTCATTTTCCATTCCATCTTTTGTTCCACATCTTGCGGCTTTGTCACAAGCCTGGACAAACGGAGCATGCGTCATACAGCGCAAAAATGCAGGGAAGTTTGAGCTTCCCTGCATTTTTGCGTGTATGGATAAGTTTTGTCTGCGTTTTTTATAGGCACTTGCTGGAATATTTCCAAATGCCCATGGCTTCTGCCTCTTTTATCAGCTCATCCCTAAAATCCGGATGCGCGATGCTGATCAGAAGTTCCGCTCTTTCCCAAGTGGACTTACCCTTGAGTTCGACACAGCCGAATTCCGTTACGATACAATCCGTTGCCATTCTCGGCGTTGTGACAATGGAGCCTTTTGACAGTACCGGTGAAATCAAGCTTTCCAGTTTGCCATCCTTGCCCATTCTCGTGGACGGCGTGCATAAGAAGCTGTGTCCGCCCTCGGACTGATAGGCGCCGAGTACGAAGTCGAGCTGTCCGCCGGTGCCACTGATTTGCTGATGACCCGCGGATTCGGAGCAAACCTGTCCGTACAAGTCTACCTGAATGCAGCTGTTGACCGATACGAAGTTCGGAATTCTGGCGATCGTCGCGATGTTATTTACATAATCTACCGGAGCGTTGCAGCAGATCGGATTGTCATCGATAAAATCATACAGGCGTTTGCTGCCGCCCGCGAAGGTATAGACTGCCTTGCCCTTGTCAATTGGCTTGTTTCCCGTCAGCTTGCCCGCCTCGAACAAATCCACATATGCGTCGGTGAACATCTCTGTGTGCGCGTTGATATTGCGCAGATCCGACTGCGCGATCATCTGTCCGATACAGAGAGGCAGACTGCCGATCCCGAGCTGCAGCGTGCTGTGGCTCTTGATCCTTTCGACCACGTGCGCCGCGATTTTTTTGTCAATTTCAGACGGCTGTTTCATCGGCAGCTCCGCAAGCGGCGTGTTGCTGCCTTCGACGACGTAATCGATGCCGTAGAGATTGAGCTGGGTCTGATAGCCATGCGCGATCGGCATATTTTGATTGACCTCTACGATAATTTTTTTTGCGGATTTGATGATGCCCCACATATCGGCGACCTGCGGACCTAGATTGAAGTTTCCATGCTCATCCATCGGCGCGACCTGAAACATCGCGATATCAATCCCGCAGTCATTGTTGACCCAAAAGAAAGGAAGCTCGCAGAACATCATCGGGATGTACCAGCAGCGTCCGTCTCGGTTCATGTTCCTGTCGTGGGAATTAAAATGCGCCGACTCGAAACGAACCTGCTCATTGCTTTTCGTCGCCAGATAGGTTTCAAACGGTTTTTCTCTGACCGACACAGTGCTGATGACCGTAATATCCCGCAGCTCATCCGCGCGCTTGGCGATAGCTTTGTCAATGTCTATGATGGAGCCGCAGCCCAGCCCAAAATGCAGCCTGTCGCCGTTTTGAACCATATCCGCGGCCTGCTCCGCGGTGATCAGCTTCTTCTGATACTCCGTACTTAAATTTGATACTTTATACATCCTTTACCTCACATCCTGATCAAAGTTTGTTAAAAAAAACACATAACATATACAGTATACATTATCTCTGCTTAAATAACAAGAAATTTTCGAAGAAAATCGCGCCGACCTGTGGTTTTTTTGAGAAACATAAATTTAGGGCTACTCTTTTTGCCGCTTCTGTGGTAAGATATTCACATAGCTGACGTCCCTGCCTTGCGCAGATTGATATGTCTCCGTAGTTAAATGGATATAACAGTGCTCTCCTAAAGCATCGTTGGCGGTTCGATTCCGCCCGGGGATACCACCCAACCCTTGAAAGGCCGCTGAGTTTTATGCTCTGCGGTTTTTCGTTTTCAAATACCGATACCTTTGGTATATTCCGGATAGGATAACACTTCAATTCGTCGCATATGATATTATAAAAATACCGAAAACGGCAAAAAAATTAGACGTACATATTGCATATTTCTATCATAATGTGTATAATCTATATTGCATATATGCCGGTTTCGGCAAAAAAATTAGATGGAGGTTGCCATGGAAATTAAGCGGGATGTGTATCTTGATCGACTCATCGTAAGGAAACACAATGGACTCATCAAAGTGATCACCGGGATTCGCAGGAGTGGAAAGTCCTATCTGCTGAATACACTGTTTTATAGGCATTTGATTGCGGAAAACATCTCCGAAGACCATATTATAAAATTCGCTTTCGATTCGGCAGAAGATCTGCTCAAAATCGGTGGGGATCCGATCGTACTTGATAACGAAAAGGAGGATCGAAAAGTCGATCCTTCCAAATTCATCAATTGGCTAATGCCGCAGATAAAAGGCGGTGACATGTATTATCTGCTGCTCGACGAAGTGCAGAAGCTCGGTGCTTTTGAATCTGTTCTGAACGGATTCCTGCGCAGGGAGAATCTTGATGTCTATGTGACAGGCAGTAATTCTAAATTTTTATCAAAAGATGTACTGACAGAGTTCAGAGGTCGTGGAGATGAAGTGCATGTGCTTCCCTTGTCATTTTCCGAGTATTATACGTTCAAACAAGGCGATAAAAGTGAAGCCTATGACGATTATTCGGTTTACGGCGGACTTCCCGCGGTCGCGCTTATGGTCACAGAAGAACAAAAGACCAATTACTTGATCTCGCAAATGCAGAATTTGTATCTTAGAGATATCGTGAACCGGTATGCCGTACAGGATGAGACGGCGCTCGGCGAAGTCATAGACGTAATTGCTTCCGGCATTTCGACACTCACGAATCCGAGGAAAATTGCAAATACAATGAATACGATACACGGAACGAAAACCTGCGATGCAACTGTTGATCGATATATCGGGTATGCAGAGGAAGCCTTTATCCTGACTCGTGTAAAAAGGTACAATGTCAAAGGCAGAAAGTATATCGGTACCCCGTATAAAATCTATTTTGAGGATGTAGGTCTCCGCAACGCCAGGTTGTCATTCCGGCAAATCGAAGGGACCCATATGATGGAGAACATCATCTATAACGAGCTTCGTTACAGAGGGTATCAGGTCGATGTCGGAACCGTTGAGTCCAGAGAAAAGGACCCCAGCGGCAAGGAAATCCGTGTGCAAAGAGAGATCGATTTTATCGCGTCCTTAGGCAGCAAAAAATACTATATCCAGTCTGCATATGCGATTCCCGATCAGGAAAAGTATGAACAGGAAACGAAGTCCTTTGAACATACGATGGATTCCTTCAAGAAGATCATCATCATCGAAAAAAGCATGAAACCTCGCTATGACGAACATGGCTATCTGATGATGGGCGTGAAAGAATTTCTGCTTGATGCGAATAGCTTGCTTATATGAAGCGAGAATATCCACTTGAATTTTCCTTATATTCTAGCGCCAAGGCAAATTCGTTTGCGTAAGAGGTGAGATTCATGCCACGATTTAGATTATAGAAAGAAAATAATGCTGCGAAAATGCAGCAAAATATAAAATTAACTTGAATTTTCGCAGCGTTACTGCTATAATCATTAAGAGGTGATTCTATGTATAATTTGGGAGAATACTTAAAAGAGCTTCGAGAGAAAAAGGGACTGAGCCTCTATAAGGTTTATGAAAGTACCGGAATAACAAATTCCAGATTGTCAAAAGCTGAGAACGGGGCATGGAGTAATTTAAAAACGTCAGAGTTAAAAGTTCTTGCCGATTTATATGAAACATCGGCAATTCATTTATGCATTATCGCCGGTCTTTTTGCATATGAGGATATAGAAGAGTATAATGCTGGATTTAGAAATATTGCTTTACTGGACGATGAGGATAAACAGCATATTCAGTCAGAGATTGACTATATCATAAAAAGGAAAAGGTGATCGGCGATAACCGCTTCCGCGAGGGCGACAAGGTGATGCAGGTACGCAACAATTACCAGGCAGAATGGACGCGCGGCGCTTCGTCTAAGGAAGAAGAGGGGCTGGGCGTGTTCATCAATGGGCAAATGACTATGATGAATCTACTTGCGAGACTTATAGACATAACATATGCCCAGATGCGCCAGAAACAGTATATCATGGGGACATAAGAACATTTGATATGAATCAGCTCTCACCAATCGATGCACTGGCTTTTGGCTTCCCATGCAACGACTATAGTGTTGTCGGCGAACAGAAAGTTCGCGTCGAATTTGTTTTTGTCCATTCCGAAAATCTCGAAATCGTCGTCGAGCGAGTCTCCGAAGTTGGAGAGCGATTCAGCCGTGAGCAAATCGTATTTTGCCGACGAACCGAGCGCTATGGCGTCGTAGTCGCCCTCTGTGAGATTGAGAGCGAACACAAGCTTTCCGTCGCCGACTTTTTCAAGGACGCCGTCTATTATGAGCTCTTCGGTTACTCCGTCTTTCACATCGAGCTCGAGAATGCCGCCGGACCAGTGGAATCCGGAGGTTTTAAAAGTTCTGTTTGAATATATTATGCCGAGTCTGCCCCCTTCGAGGTAGGTGTCGCCCGCGCCCATTTTGTTGTCCACATACAATGTGCCGCGTTTAACCGTCACGGTTCCGGTGTAAAAACATTGCGCCGGGTCTTGTGCGGACAGCCTCTGTATTCCCTCGCCGTCCATCTCTATATTGAGTTTCGAGAGGTGATAGCTTTCTCCCGCGCCATATCTGCCGTCCATGATCTTGCCCAAGTAGAGGCAGTCGACGCCGGCGGCGTTTTTGAAAACTATGGTGGTGGATGTTCCCTCCGCGTCGGCGGAATTGCAGATTTCCGCGCATTCGCCGTTCGATGTGAGCCCGCCTATCTCTACGCGCGACGAGGCTCCCGAGCTTCCCACCTTTATTTTCGCGGTGTTTTCCCAATTTTTCGCGTTGAGGCTCACTATGCCTCCGATCTTTACCGTTTCCGCGCTGAGCTGCAATTCTGTCCTCGAATAGAGAGCGACGCCATTGTTTATCGTTATCGTTTTGAGAGGCATGGTGGCGGTGCCGAGGCTGAGCCTTGCCCTATGCGTCATATTGTCGGAAGCCGTCGTTCCGTCCGCCATCACCTCTATCGAATCCGCCGAGAAATGGATTCTCGGCGCCCCGAGGGTTTCGTCGACGGAATCGCTCGTATACGAAAACGTCAACAGTTTTGAATTGTCGGTAAATTTTCCGCCGCCTTCGTATACGCCCTCCACGCCTATGACGGAAACTTTTCCGGAAAGCGTCCAGTAAACGTCCTGTCCGGAAACTTCCCGCCCCGCCATGACCCTTATGTCGCGGGAAAGCTTGTTTACGGACATGTCGTTGCCGTAGTTGTCGGCAATCGTGACATACAATTCGCTCGACTTCACATACTGCCCGTCGAACACGAGGTTGTCTTCGCCCTCAAATGGAGGATGGGTTGCCGGAACCAACGAACCGTCAACGAGTGTAGACCACGCTCCGGAGGGATTGGAAGTAGTGGGCGTCCCCTCGCCCGTAAAATAGAAATCCTCCGCCGCGGCGGAGAGGGCGGCGGCGCATAATGCGACAGATGAGGCGAATATCTTTTTCATGGTTGCGTTGGCTTTTTACAATGATGCGCGCCGATATATCTCAATCGTATGCGCTAAACTGTACGCAAGACTGCAAAAATTCTTAACTATGTCAAGAATATTTTGATATAAAAGAAAATACAAAAAAGCTCCGAACTTTCCGTCCGGAGCTTTAAGGCATGGATTTTATCCGCTATTTTTTCCTGCGAATAGCGGCGATTGCGAGGGCCGCCGCGCCGAAAACAGCGGCTATCGCGGCGGGCTCGGGAACGGCGGAGAATGATACGGTAAGCGTGTTGCCTGCCCATTCGAAATCCGCAAAGCCGTTTGCGAGATTTTTTGCGGAAAAATACTCGTCGGCATCGGTATCGGAGGAAAAACCTTCGAGGGCCTGGGCGGTTATGA
>ERZ825137.2121-NODE-2121-length-23830-cov-3.708265_pt1 | contig 23830 bp, 34 predicted proteins | sample MGYA00519873_ERZ825137 | MGnify/ENA primary metagenome ERZ825137 (study PRJEB31778, sample SAMEA3449190) | human gut metagenome | biome: human gut; feature: human-associated habitat; material: faeces | place: United Kingdom | collected 2010/2012 ...
ACAAGTTCAGTTCTGGGGATCCAGATACGGGCAAAACGGCCGCTTCTTGGTTTGGAGCTTGTGTCTTTCTGGTGGTTGCAGCAACGGTGCTCAAATCCTTTTTCTTGGGCGGTTTCGTTCTTTAGGCCATGCGTTATACTGTCAATAAAGGAATAGATCATCCGGCTGAATTCAAGGGACTCAAAGCTCAATATCTGGTGATGTTTGCGGTCGGTCTGTTGGTGATCTTCGTACTATTCGTTATCCTATACGTAGTGGGGGTTCCGCAAGGGTTCTGCCTTGCATTTATGTTTGGAACATCGGCCGGGTTGATATGGATCACCTTCTATCTAAATCGAAGATTCGGACCACACGGCATTATGAAGCTCATAGCTTTACATTATCGCCCTCGTTTTATTATCAACCGGAAAAGCATTTTTTCGATCATTAGAACCGATTATGAGAAATATTTTAAAGGCGACAACGCTGGAAAGTAAATTGCCGATATTAGCCGTAGAGAACGGTTGTATACTTTCCAAAAGTGCGGAGATAACTGTAGCTTTCCGAGTACAGTTGCCGGAGTTGTTTACTCTCATGTCTACCGATTACGAGTCTATTCATGCGGCATGAAGCAAAGCGATAAAGGTTTTGCCGAACTATACGATCATTCATAAGCAAGATGTGTTTCTGGAGGAAAAATATGCTCCTCAGTTAAAAGGGGACGAAACCTATCTCGCTCGATCTTTCGAGCTTCATTTCAATGAACGCCCATTTTTGCATCATACCTGCTATTTGTTTATCACGAAAACGACGAAGGAGTCCAGTCGTATGCAGAGTAATTTTTCGATACTTTGTCGTGGTCGGTTGATTCCACATGAGATCACAGATCCGAATGTGGTGCAAGGATTTCTCGAAAGTGTCGATCAATTTCAACAGATTGTCAATGATTCAGGGCAGGTTCGTTTGGAGCGACTCAGCACGGATGATATTGTCGGAACAAGTGAGAAGGCTGGTCTTTTGGAACGATATTTTGCGTTGTTTGACAAAGATGCGAACACGTTGCAAGACATACAAATGAGTGCCGAGGAGTTGCGTATCGGCGACCAGATTCTTTGTGTGCATACTCTTTCCGATGTTGATGATTTGCCCGGAGAAGTTGCCACCGATAGTCGATACGGACGTTATTCGACAGAGAGAAGTGAGTGTCGGCTAAGTTTTGCGGCACCGATCGGTTTGTTGTTGAACTGCAATCATGTAGTCAATCAATATGTATTCATAGACGATCCGTCCGAAACGCTTGAGCGCTTCGAGCGGCTTGCTCGCAATTTACATTCTCTATCCAAATATAGCCGAGCGAATCAAATCAACCGACAATGGATCGAGGCTTACCTCAATGAAGCGCATTCTTTTTCATTAACTGCTGTTCGATGTCATTGTAATGTAATGGCTTGGGCTGATAACCGGGAGCGGTTGAAAGTCATAAAAAATGACACGGGTTCGGCTTTGGCTTTATTAGGATGTAAACCGCGCTATAATACTGTCGATGCACCTACACTATTTTGGGGAGCCATTCCCGGCGGCGAAGGGGAATTTCCTGCAGAGGAGTCTTTTCATACTTTCATAGAGCAGGCAGTTTGCTTTTGGATCGAGGAGACCAATTATCGGGATTCTCTTTCCCCTTTCGGGATTAAAATGGTTGACCGTATGAGCGGCCGGCCTTTACACGTGGATATTTCAGATCTCCCGATGCAGCGAGGCATAATCGCCAACCGAAATAAATTTGTCTTAGGCGGGTCGGGGTCCGGCAAATCATTCTGTATGAATCATTTGCTTCGGCAGTATTGAGAGCAAGGGGCACATGTCCTGTTGGTGGACATTGGAAATAGTTATCAAGGCCTCTGTTCTTTGGTTCGACAAATGACCGACGGCAAAGACGGAATCTATCAAACCTATAGCGAAGAACATCCCATTTCTTTTAATCCATTTTTTACCGATGATTATGTGTTCGATATCGAAAAAAAGGAATCGATCAAGACGTTGATTCTTACTCTTTGGAAACGGAACGATGAGCCTCCTACCCGTTCCGAAGAAGTGGCTCTTTCGTATGCGGTAAATCTCTATATCGAACGTATATGTGCCGACCGCGATATTGTTCCCAATTTCAACACTTTCTATGAATATGTTCAGGGGCCTTATCGACGTATTCTGGAACAAAAGAAATACCGGGAGAAAGATTTCGATGTGGACGGTTTTCTCAATGTACTGGCTCCCTATTATAAAGGCGGGGAATATGACTTTTTGCTGAATTCCGACAAGCAGATAGACTTGTTGAACAAGCGTTTCATCGTTTTCGAGATTGATTCCGTGAAGGATCATAAGATTTTATTTCCTGTCATTACAATTATTCTGATGGAAACTTTTATCAATAAGATGCGCCGCCTTCACGGGGTTCGGAAACTGATTGTTATTGAGGAGGCATGGAAGGCCATTGCCAAAGAGGGCATGGCCGATTATATACGTTATTTGTATAAAACCGTCAGGAAGCATTTCGGCGAATGCATAACCGTTTCGCAGGAACTCGATGATCTGATTTCAAGTCCCATTGTTAAAGAATCGATCCTCAATAATAGCGATTGTAAGATTCTATTGGATCAAAAAAAATACCTGAACAAGTTCGATATCATACAAAATCTTCTCGGACTGAGTGAGAAAGAAAAAAGCCAGATTCTTTCGATCAACCTTTCGAACGATCCAAAGCGAAAATACAAAGAAGTATGAATTGGGCTCGGAGGTGTGCAGTCGGCCGTATATGCTATGGAAGTTTCAAAAGCCGAATATATGTGTTATACGACGGAGGAGTCAGAGAAGATGAAAGTAATTGATTTGGCCGAAGAACTCGGAGGTGATATGCAGGAAGCGATCCGGCGTTTAAGCGGAAACAAGGAGAGAAAATCGTAACCGATATGAATAAAAAAATTGCACTATACGTTGTGGTATTTGGGCTGGGCATCATGCCTTTGCATGCACAGTGGGCAGTCATCGATCCTGCGCATATTACCCAGAGTATCGTCAACTCGGTAAATGAAATGGTTGAAACTTCGACGACAGCCGAGAACATGATTGCCACATTTCACAAAACCCAAGATATTTATAATCAGGGGAAAGCCTATTATGATCGGTTGAAAGCAGTAACGAATCTGGTACGTGATGCCCGTAAAGTTCAGGAGTCGGTTCTGCTGCTTGGCGAAATTTCTGAAATCTATGTGACGAATTATGCAAAGATGCTTCAGGATGGTCACTATTCACAACAAGAACTCTCCGCGATCGCTTTTGCTTATAATACGATTATGGAACAGGGAAGTCATTCGATCGCTGAGTTGAAGAATATCGTAAATCCGACCGATCTTTCCATGACAGACAAAGAGCGTATCGATTTGATTGACAAAATTCACAACGAAATGACTCACTATCGGGATTTAGCGTCTTACTTTACGCGGAAGACCATCTCTGTCTCCTTTTTTCGTGCCAAGAAGAGCTATGATACCCAACGATTGCTGGGGCTTTATGGAGACGATCCTAATAATTAATAACTTTGATTATCATGTTATTGCTTGGAATATCTTTCGAAAGTCTGCATCAAATTTTACAGGACCTTTATGGGGAAATGGTGGAGTTTTGTGTTCCGCTCAGCGATGTAGCCATTCCGTTGGCAGCATTGGGTGCGTTGTTCTTCATTGCATACCGAGTGTGGCAATCGTTAGCTCGTGCTGAGCCCATTGATGTTTTTGCGTTGCTTCGACCTTTTGCTTTGGGTATCTGTATCCTGTTTTTCGATACGATGGTGTTGGGAACAATCAATGGTATATTCGATCCGATTATAAAAGGGACCAGCGCCATGCTACAACAAGAGAATTTCAGCTTACAAGAATATCAGCGGCAAAAAGATAGACTTGAGAGTGAAGCCCGGCTTCGGAATATATTAAATGGGGGTGTAGTCATTGAAGATAAAAAATTCGACGAAGAGATCGATCGGTTTGGATGAACGAAAGAAGAGTATGCTTCTTTACAGGATATGTTCGCAACGCTGGATAGCTTTTCTGTTGATGCCTTGATACAAAAGGCTATTCGTAAAGTTGTGGAGGTTTTGTTTCAGGCAGCTTCGTTGGTCGTCGATACCATCCGAGTTTTTTTCTTAGTTGTGCTGTCGGTTTTGGGCCCGTTGGCATTTGCATTGAGCGTTTTCGATGGGTTCCATAATACACTCATTCAATGGCTTTCCCGGTATATAAGTGTTTCGTTATGGCTTCCGGTGAGCGACTTGTTCGGATGCATGTTGACCAAAATTCAGAGTTTGATAACGCAAAAGGATATAGAGCTGCTTTCGAATCCTTTTTCGTGGTTCTATAGCGATGGATCCGAGGTGATTTATATCGTATTCATGATCATCGGCATCATCGGTTATTTCTGCATTCCTACTGTCTCGAACTGGATTATTCATGCCGGTGGGATGAGTGCATATAACCGAAATGTTAATAATACGGTCAATCGTGCAGGCAATACGATCGGAGCTGTTGCCGGAGCATCTACTGGAAATGTAGCGGGAGTTTTGATGAAAAAATAAAGTTGAGAGACATGGAATTTAGAGCTTTGAAAAATATCGAAACCTCATTTCGGCAAATCCGATTATTCACGTTCTCTTTTTTGGCAGTTTGCGGCGTTATCACTCTTATTGCAATATGAAAAGCATTTTCATTTGCGGAAGCGCAGCGGCAAAAGATCTATGTGCTTGATCAAGGACGTTCTTTGATGGTGGCCCTTTCTCAGGATGTGAGCATGAATCGCCCCGTCGAAGCTCGCGAGCATGTACGTCGTTTCCATGAGCTTTTTTTTACGATGGCACCGGATAAAGCTGCAATAGAGTCGAATATAGACCGGGCATTGTTCCTGTGTGATAAAAGCGCCTATTCACTTTATAAAGATTGGAGCGAGCGGGGTTATTACAACCGTATCATTGCTGCAAATCTGACTCAAACCATAACGATCGACAGCATGGCATGTGATTTCGACCGTTATCCTTATCGTATTTCTACCTATGCCGAACAAGTGATTATTCGAGAAAGCAATATCACTCGCCGGTCTCTCATTACTCAGTGTGACTTAATCAATACGACTCGATCGGATAATAATCCGCAGGGGTTCATGATACAGCATTTTGAAATCGTTGAGAATAAAGATATTCATTTAACCCACAGGTAATTATGAAAATGAAACCATTAAGACTGAATCTTCGCAATCGGTTATACGATATGTGTGAGAGTTTAACCGCTCGGCAACGATTGTGGATTGTAGTCGGCATGCTCGCCTTCACTTTATCATTGAGCGTAATGGTAATCACACGTTCGGTAATACGACTTTCTCGTGGATTTACGTCTATGCCGGTCGATTATTCAACCGATACGACGATCTATCGAGATGTCGAATCCGATACTGTAACGAAACAATCTCATAACTTTCGAGATGATGAAAACTAACGATACTTTACGGCAAGAATCCAAGGAGCAGCTCCCTCGGAGTCCGCTTACTGCGGAACAGATACTTATCCGTCGAAAGCGGGTTGCCACTGCAATTTTTGTATTGATATTCGGGGTGATCATCTATTGGATTTTTTCTCCGGATAAAACCTCTATTCAGCAGCCGAATTCCGGTGCTTCCGGATATAACGTAAATGTACCGGAGCCTACCGACGAGCAGTTGCCGGATAGTAAACAGGCAGCATACGAGAAAATACAAACGGACTCCCCTAAAAGAGCTCGGATGCAGTCCCTGAACGATTTTGCTGAAGGTATCTTTGGCCCTGTAGAATCAAGCGGCGGTAAAATGCCTCCTGCTGAAATTAAGCAGAAAGCCCAACAGACCTCTCTGGAGCAATCGACACAAACATATAGGCAGGTATCGAAACAGATGGAAGATTTTTATCGTCCTTCCGAAGGTCAGCGGAATCTCCAACTGGAACGAAAGGTGGATGAATTGCTGGAACGTATTAAGTCGGATGAGCAAATCAAACAGGAAAGCGATCGTCGGGAACAGATGATGGAGCATTCTTATCGTTTGGCAGCCCAGTATTTGAATCCCGAAAAAAGTATTTTACCGGAAGAGGATGCGATATCGCAGGTTAAGGAACATGAAATAGCTGTTGTTCGAAATGTCGAATATAACACTGTCAGCAGCCTGCCTGTGATTAGAGATGATTCTTCATATTCGGAGAACCGAACGGTTTTGCGTAATTATGGCTTCAATACAGCAGTAGGCAGTTCGTATCGTTTAGGACCGGGGACGATCTCCGCCTGTATTAGCGAAGAGCAGATTATTGTTCCGGGCCAACGGGTGCATTTGAGATTATTGCAACCGTTACAAGCCGGAGAAGTGATTGTCCCCTCCGGAAATCTTATTACGGGAAGCGCGTCGTTGCAAGGAGAGCGTCTGGATATTCATATTGAGAACATCGAGGCTGGAGGACACATTATTCCTGTTTCGATGACGGTGTATGATATCGACGGTCAGCGAGGGATTTTTGTTCCCGGTTCCGAGGGTCGGACTGCTGCAAAAGAAACGTTGGCCGATATGGGTGGTTCACTCGGAACGAATGTTTCAATTACCCGGTCGGCCGGCCAGCAGTTGGCTATGGACCTTTCCCGTAGTGTCGTGCAAGGAGGTACGCAGTTTCTGTCGCAAAAACTCCGGGCAGTGAAAATCAAACTTAAAGCAGGTTATAAAGTATTACTCGTCACCAAACAACCTTAAATCAATTGACATATGAAAACGATCTTTATCTTTTTTATCGGTCTCTGCACGTCTTTGGGTGCACTTGCGCAATCGGACAAGTCCATTACTGTATCCCAAAGCCTCACTCCTTATCTGTTGGAAGTGTCTTTTTATAAAACCGTTCATATCGTATTTCCCGCTGCAGTCAAGTATGTGGACTTGGGCAGTACGGATATTATTGCGGGAAAAGCGGATGGAGTGGAAAATGTGATTCGCGTTAAAGCGGCTATCGAAAGGTTCGTAACTGAGACCAATTTTTCGGTCATCACATCCGATGGATCATTCTATTCCTTCAATGTTGTATATTCAGATGAACCTTCTGTGCTCAATATCAATATCGGACAATGAATAACGAATGGAGACCCGGTTGCAGGCGGAGGCGGTATTCGTATGACAGAACTTGGCGAAGAAGACCCTGCAATTGTTCGATCAATTATGTATACAATTTACAAGCGTAATCGACGTGATATAAAAGACATCGGTTGCCGTCAATTCGGAATGCAGGCCCTTTTAAGCGGCATCTATGTTCACCGGGATTTGTTGTTTCTACACATTATCTTAAGCAATTCATCGAATGTCCCGTTTGATGTGGATTTCATTCAGTTTAAAATCGTCGATAAACAGGTGTCTCGTCGTACAGCCCAGCAAGAAACTTTCATCGAACCGTTACGATCGTATAATAATCTGACACGTATCGATGGTCGTAGTTCAGGACATATGGTTTACGCGTTCGGTAAGATCACGATTCCTGATGACAAGAGATTGCAAGTCGATGTTTTTGAGAAGAACGGAGGGCGTCATCAGCGTTTCACGATAGAGAATAGCGATTTAGTCGATGCTCGTTTGATTGATGAACTTAAACGTCGATAACTTATGAAATATCTTTTGTTTCCTTTGATGCTTTTGGGCTTATTTGCCCATATAGAGCCTTCCTATGCTCAGCGGTATTTGCCGGGCCAGATCGGCCTGCAATTCTCCGGAGGAATGGTGGACGGGTTGCTGTTGAGAGATAAATATTCGGCAAGACGATTCCATGCTGGCATTGCTGTGAACCGATATAACCGAAACCGATCTCGGTGGGTTGCCGGGATCGATTATCTGCAAAAGGATTATCACTACGGATCGTGTTTGATACCCAAAGCCCAAATAAGTGCCGAAGCCGGTTATTATCAACCTATGATTTCGAATAGAGGCAAGGATATTTTCCTTTCGGCCGGCATCGCTGCGATGACCGGGTTCGAGTCATCGAATTGGGGCGATAAAACGCTACCTGATGGAGCGATGCTTTCCGATAGAGACGTTTTTATTTGAGGGCCGGTTCCCGGATTGGAAGTCGAGACATATCTCTGCGATCGATTGGTTTTGTTGCTCAATGTTCGACAACGGATTTTGTTCGGATCTTCAATCGGGAACTTTCATACGCTCGTTGGCTTCGGCCTCAAAATAATCATTAAATAACCCAGACCATGCTTATTATGAAAATCGTATTATTAGTTTGTGCTGCCAGCATGCTTTGTTGTTTGCTGCTTCCGTCTTGCAACGATAAGATTAACGTAAATCAACAGGTCGATTTTTCACTCGAATGTTGGCATTTGCAAAACACCATCGGCATCGATGAAGAAGTAGAGTTGCGTCTTACTCTCAAACGATCGGCTGATTTCGAGGAGACGGATTATTACATCGGCTATATACAACTTGCAGGACAAGGGGTGCTTTACGATCGAGAGGAGACGATCCTTGAAAACCGCGAGTTATATGAGCTTACGTCCATTGCCGAGTTGGATCGACGTAATCCCTGTAGGCAACAGTTCACTCTTTTTTATAGAAACACTGCTAATAAGAGTCCAGAGATACAAATCGTTGTTGTCGATAGCTTCGGGCAAGAAAGGACGTTAAATGTTCGGTTTAACGTAGAAGGCAAAATAGAAGGTTCATAGTGAATAAATTGCAATATGAAAAATTTATAAATTACCATATACGTTTCGCACTTTGATATGGCAGCAATGGGAATTAAACGTTTGAGGTTATGGATTCTGATAAATAACTTTTTGTAATGAACCCGTGGTTTAAAATATCATACAGACGTTCCATAAGATCTAACACTAATTCCGAGAAATCATGAATATTATCCATATTTACCGGTATAGAATTGTCTCCATGTGCTACAGTGTTACGAAATCGTAAGAATTTATCAAGAGGTTTTTGATAGCTTTCGTCTATTAATTGCAAGTTAAAACGCGTGAGGAGATCATTAATGATTTCGAAGTTGATATTAGATTTTGTTGGAAGAGATGCATTTATATGTAAAGGACGAAGGATCGAGTTTTGGTAGTGAATTATAAATTCCTTTTTTTTATTAAAATTAGTGCGAGGATTCTCCAGTGTAAGTTTCTTGTCACTGGTTAATGTATGGGTTAGGAGGTTGATGTGGACTTTCTCTACATGTAATTGCTCTCTGTTTATTTCGTTGACATACAAGCGAAAAGAATTCTTCACAAATCCTTCCCATAGCGCATAGATGCAAGGAACAATATATTTGATAATTGCGTTTCGTTGGGAAAGTTGCAATTTGGATTTAACCGGTAGAATTTTCAGTAGGGCTAACTCTGATTGACGCCACATAATATCCTCCAGTATCTCTTCCTGAAAGGTCATAATTTACCAAAAATATCTTTTGAGAATTCCAGACGTTTTTTTACTCTTTGAACCGAATTGTTGCCTCCTGAGCGTATCATTTTTTGATAAATCGTATCGCTTTTGACCTCTTTTATCTTTTCAAGTAAAATTCGTGGTTTCACACCTCCATAAAGATTAATATTTTCGGCAATTCCTATAGTGACAGTATCGTAAATTGCCGTTGAAAACTCTCCATTCCGGCTACGAAAGACCTTTTTCCCATAAGGTGCGAGGATGTCGAATGTCCGATGGAAGATAACTTTATATTTATCATAATTGAAATTATCGTCTTTAACAGCTTCTTTCATAAAGTCTGTCATGTGCTGAGCGATGCTCTTGTGAACATTGTCACGGTTTTGATATAAAGACATAAAACGTAATACTAATTCTTCAAGATATAATTGCTCAATTTGGAAATCTGGAATATCTACGGTTTTTACAAAAGATGGATGTGCTGCCATCTCTTTTAAGAAGTCATTGAAAGAGGATGAGATTTCTCGATAAAGAGAATTTCGAATTTCTTGATTAGTCAAAGGAGAGCCTCCTGTATTGAGCCGATTGAATAATTCAAAGCGAAGATCATATCGACTATTCCATTTGATAATTTCTATTCGACATGCAGATCGTTTAATGTTTAGCTGAATTTTTAATGGTAGATCAGAACATTTATAGCCATCTAAGTTTTGAAGTAAATCCCCCGCACCAAGCGCCCAATTATTTTTTTGGGGTGTAGCTTGTAATATTCCGAAAAAGGAAAAAATTGTTGAAAGACGTTGGAGCCCATCAACGACCTCCCAACGACCAGATTCATTCTCTGCGACAAAAATTGGAGGTACGGGGATGCCAATGATAACAGACTCGATAAATCTTGTTTTTTGATAGTCTGTCCAACGATATAATCGTTGGAATTCGGGATCAATTATGATTTCTTCTTTTTCATACATACTCATAATTTCACCGAAAGACATGTCTAATCTATCTGTTTGAAGTGTATTGCGGCTTTGTTCAATGTCCGAGAGTAGAATTTCGTTTGTAACCATAACCGATTTTCGAATATTAGATATGAATGGTGTTTTAGGTAAAGGTAGCAATTTTTTGAATACAAATTTGGATTTTAGATGAAGAGAAAAGGAATTGATAAATGCAATCCCTTTCTCCTATAGCCTTGATTAAAGTAGGTTTCTTAACGGAAAGTTAGATAGAATAGTTGACTATCATCCATTCTTCTTGTTTCTTGCGCCGTTTTACGTTTGCTGCGGTGACGGTTCGATTGACGGGATGTATTGTTCAGTTTTGTTCTTCTGCATATCTGCGAATCGAATCATTGGGGTACATCGTCAACATGAACTTTCCTTTTATTGTACATAAAAGTTCAAGTAAGCGTTGAAGATCGTCTTCTCCGAACATACCTGTGTAGTGCCCCATGTTGTAACCGACGTAAGGAGGATCGATAAAATGAAAGGACTTTTCTGTGTCGTACCGAAGTAGAACTTTGAACGCGTCGTCGTGCTCGATGGTACATTGCTGTAGCAGATCTTTCAATTCACATGTAAAACGTTTTTGTGCATTCCCGATGCGTTTATAGTTTTTGTCGTTCATTCTGTTATATGAGAACGAGGAACTGAATACTCCGGAAAACCCAAGGCGGCTTAAAGCTCAAACCGCCCATGCTCTGCGAATAGGTGTGAAATAATCGGGATGATTATAAATAAACCATGCCACATCATGCTGTTCTCGGCTGTGAATTGTCTGCATGATTTCTTTTTTGAGTTGATCGAAATCCGATACAATAGTTCGATAGAAGTTGATCAACTCTCCGTTCAAATCGTTTATAACATTGATTTTGACCGGTTCTTTTGCAAATAATAATGCAGCTCCTCCCGCGAAAACTTCCGTGTAGAGCTCATGAGGAGGCACAAGTGGCAGAATATGTCGAAGCATACCTTGTTTTCCTCCATAATAACTGATAGGTGTTTTCATAATAAAAAATTAAAGGGGACTTTGGGGTCTATTTTCGATCATGTGGAATGACCGAAACATCGTTGATGATTTTATATATCTCAGCCATTTCTGTCGCTACCTTCAGACGAATGATGTCTGTAATTTCGAACAGACATAGATTTTGATTCGTAGTAAACCTAAGATTCCCTTTATCTCGTTGTTTGGCGAGATAGTCAGGGGCTATTTCTAAAAGTTGACACATTTCATCCAGTTTGATTGTAATATCAATATTCTGGGTGCGACAAATATGGGTCAGTATGTTGATAATGTGAAGGCTTTTGCGGTATGATTTGACCATAAGGGCAAACTTGTTTCGCTCCAAGACAATCAATCTGCTATTCTTTTTCATGATTTTTTTCTTCAGTTGGTTCTGGTATCCCGTTTAAGTAGTATTCGCTGCGAATGAATTTGTGTACGTCGGAAGCCATGTAATAGACTCTACCACATATTTTGAAAGAAAGCAGCTTATTGCTTTGTCTCCAGCGAATTAAGGTCCGGTCGCAAACTCTCAGTAATAACCGCAAATCCCGATTGTCGAGCATTTGTTTGCCGTTGAATTGGAATTGAGCTTCAAGCATTTTTTCGATCTTTTCCAACCGGGATAAGACCTCATCTTTAAATCGGAGGATTTCATTGTCGTTCATCTTGATGGGCTTATCGCATTTTGATTTGGACGGGTTTAGTGATTTGGGGCCTTTCCTGAATTAACAATCGTGAAAGTTCCTGTGACGAGTGTCCCAATCGAAAGAAATCCGATATGTCTTTTTCTGATTTTGTACCGGACAACGGAAGTTCAACACGATTGATATTCAATCCTGTAAGCATTTCGATGTGGCGTTTACTCGATTTGATTCCTTCTTGATCCATGTCAAAGAGTAGATAAATATTGTCGATGCCTTTTTGCTGAATTAATTCTTCAAGGAAACTGCGGGGAATATGGCAAGTTTCGCTTCCGAAGCAGATCGCAGGGAATGATCTGGCCGACAAACTCATGACATCTTTCTCTCCTCCAGTAATCAAAAGAGAGTCGGTTTGCAGGGGTAGCTGTTCTACACCGAAGTGATAGAAGTCTCCGCTATTCCCTCCATAAAGAAATCTCATAGATGTCGCTTTGGGCCGATAGATTTTGACGCTATTGGTTCGGATGTATCCGTAGATTGGCATTTGGGGTGATGATCGGAGTGTAAAGGGCCTACCGCTTTTATTGAAGCTGGAATATTCTTTAATGGAGACTACGTGAAAATTGTTAAGTGTCGTCTCGTCGATTCCATATTGTTTCCAGTAGGCAAGTTCCTGTGCAGAGAATGGTTGAATGTCGAAGTTGAAGGAAGGGCGCGAAGGTTCGACTTTGGGTCTGATAATAAAATCGGACTGAATCGGTTTCATTGTCCGAAGAGGAGTATGCAGGATTTCAGGTTGACCATGATCCAGACACAGATGCAGGTCATCATTTATGATCTTAAGTATTTGCATGAATTCTTTTCTATCCCGACAATCCAGCCCGAAGATTTTGCCGACAATGAAAAAGCAATCGCCGCTGTAGTCATCGTTACCGAAATCTTTCATTTTAAAGCACCCTGCTTTAGCGTTATAATAAATATTGCACGAAGGGTGTGTGTCGTCATAGAGAGGATTGAGGAATGTACGCCCCAATCGCCAATTTCCCGGTAAAAAATGACGAAATACCTCCAATCCTTTGTCGGTCCTGTTGAGTATTTCTTCTTTGGTGAGTTTGGGCATGCTTGGATAATGGATTAATAATCATCATACAAGGTCTTATCTTTTCGGTAAAAAAGGACCGACTGATAAGCCTAACAGTCGGTCCTTTTTCTTATAATACACAGATTATCAAATGCCGCAATTCACTATGTTTTTTTCGAAGACAATTTTGAGTTTCGTTAACAATACGCTCAGACACTTTTTTCGTTTAGCCAGATCCGAGCGAACAATGAATGGTTTGGTGACGGGTAAGTTTAGGAAATGTCCGAATTCTTTTACGAGCTTGGAAAAAGGAAGCGGTTTTTGGCTGATATCACTGATATAGCCGGCATAATCCAGAGCGCTGATTAATTCGATAAGATCGGATTGGTTCCCTTGCCAATATAGTGATGAAGGTTTGGAATGTTGCGAGGGCGTCGAATTGATATGAGGATGTTCTATGCACATTATCAAGAGTTGTCGTTCAGACTCAAGTAGTGCAAGTGCTTTCTCCAATACGGAGACAATCGACACATTTTTTTTTAGTCCTATTCTCAATGATCGATTTAAGATCTTCCAGATCAATTCGAAAATGATTCAAGGTTCGCAATGTTTCACGTAAAGAGGTCTCCTCTGTAATGAAAGACAATATTTTCACTACAAAATCTTCATAAGCAAGTTCTTGTTCCTGTCGGCTAATGGCGAGCAATTCCTTTTCAGTTGCTTGTTGCGCCAGAATAAAAATTCGACAATCTTTTAAAGTTTTCATGACTACAATGGATTAAAGGATTAATAAAATACCCCGGCAACAAAAGTTGCCGGGGTGAGATTCTCCACAAAATAACCAAATGCAGCAGTTCGGATTAGATTTTCTAAGAATGAAGATTTTGCGTTGACGTTACAGATCGTTGCGACGGCAAAATTTATCCATCGTTAGCTAAAACCAATAAAAGGAAGGAACGTGCAATATGGGGGTAGTTAAATTTGAGTGTCATCGTATCCTGTTGCAACCTAAACTTACGTTGAAGAATTAGTTTATTTTTTTTGAGCTTTACTCAAATATATATTATCTGAGGTATAATTTCAATAGATTGGGTTTTATAATCGGGAAATTCAATTGTACATTTTTCACAATTCAGATGTACAAAAAAATGCTTTTTTGAAAGCATAAAAAGCGTTTGAGAAGTGTTTAATCGCCCTTTAAATGGAGCTTCTAAAACCTTCTCAAACGCTTGATTTCAATGAAATTTATTTGCAGGCTGCCGATTCCTTTTGATTGATGTTTTTAAACATCATGATGTCTGTGTATTTTGAACTGTAATTGATCTGTGTGTTCAGTTCTTTCCGTTTCGCTCCGTCGAACGGATTGGAGTTGAATTTCGTCAGTGTAAGCCAATCGATCAATTCAATAATCTGTGACTTATTGGAGGTAAAATACACATAAGAGTGATTACGCAATACTTGCAATACGTCAAGATAATCGGCGAGCTTCCAGTAACATTTGTAAGCACCCGCCTCGGTCGACAGATACGGCGGATCGACTAAGAACACCACGCCGGGCATTTCTTTGGTTAGTTCAAACAGTTTTCTGTAGTCGCACTTGACAATCCTGACGCCATCAAGGTAACCTTCGGCCGTGTAGTCACTTTTCCGAATCTTGTGATAGAACTCCTCTTTTGCCATTTCTTCAAAAGTAGTGGCGTAGTTTCCTGAGAACAGCAGCGACCCCGACAGGGTAATGTAATCTACGAACCCTGTCGTTTCTTCTTCTTTGATACGCTCCAAAATACGCATTCGCCATTCTTCGGGTAGTCGCTGTTTAGGAAGGAGCTTCCCGTCCACCAAGTTTCGGATATCAGCTATCAGGGCATTGGTTCTGGGAATATTCTCCAGTCGTAAATGGAAGTCATCGAAATCGTTGTATATGACCGTCGCATCAGGACGTTCCCTCTTTACGACATGGGATAATAGGCCGCTACCTCCGAACAGATCGACGAATACGGCTGCATCGGAAAATTCCTTGATGACTTTTCGGAACTCGCCGATGAATCGGCGCTTCTGCCCCATAAACGGCAGCGGAGCGGATGTGTAGGTTTTCGGTGTTGCTTCAGTCATTCAGCATAAAACAAAGTTTTTAAGGGTTAATAAAATGGCGTTCAAAATGTTTTCGTATATTTGGAGCCTCTTACCTCTGCAAACGTAGATCTGTTTGCATAACATACAGGCAAACTAAAACGCCGACACGCGACCAAAGGTTTAGCCCTCGGTTGTGCGTGTCGGCGCATTTTACGTTAGTGCAGAGGTAAGAGACTCACTAACGGCCGGGGGCTTTCTTCATCCCCCTTGGATCATCATTTATCGAATCATTGAAATACTTTTGCGGTGGTGACGTGTCGGCGATCGGAGCCATGCGTGTTGCTTCATGGTCGACGACCAACGGGCCGATCGGTTTGTATTTCGTCCGGGCGAAAATTCCCCCGAGTTATGATCCGATCATTACAATGGCCCACATGATGAGTGCCCCGGCCATCACAGGTACAAAGTCTTTCCAGAACTTCGGTTTCACGTAGTTGCCGATCTTGTCCTTGTACTCCTTGCCGGATGTCTGTTTGTAACCGGCCCACGCAATCGCAACGATCAGCGCCGGAAAGAACGAGAACACGGCCATGTTCAGGATTACTCCGCAGATTGCAGTCACCATCATCCCGATGATGATCTGCCAAAGGTTTTCTTTGGTCATAATGTTTGAAAAGGTTGATTGTTATTTGGTGTAAATTGCAAATACTTCATAGGTTGTTGGAGTTGTACCGCCCATAGCCGTCCAGTGCTCTATACTCAGGTTATTTGTTGCACCTTTTTTATAAATGAAGGATGATTTAAATATGTCTTCACCCGTTGTCCTATTCCATACGCTACCACCAATAGGATAGTTATAATCTCCCAATTTAACATCTCCATAAAGGGATAAGAAGGCTGAAATATCGAATTGTGATGTTACCGTAGTATTAAAACCACTACCGAAAGACCCCGTCCACCGCTGCGCATAAACTTGTTTTCCGTTATACTTCCATCCTGAAATCGCAACTTCTCCGGAAACAGGGATATTCAATCTACCGCCTGAAAGTCCATCCAGCTTGGTTTTATCCGCCGCCGACATCAGCCCTGCTTTGGAAGTGGTCGCATTGCCGAGGTTGCTGGAATCGTAAATCATGTAGTTTTCAGCCACTCCTTCTGCCCCCCTGTATATTGAATCCGGAGAGACCAAAATCAAACGCCTACTTCCTGTTCCGATAGCTGTAACATATCTTGCATTAGGTGTATCATATAACACACCAGCAATATTACCTCCATCGGAACCCCTTAGAGACCTGCCATTCGATCCAAAAGTGATATCACCTTCCATATTTTTATTGCCCGACAACGGCAGATAGTCATTTGGATTGAAGTTGCCAGAGTCCCAAACGGTATATGTACCATTGGCATCATGTCTATATATAGGAATACCCTTAGGGGTTATGATACCGGTTTTTAGGGTGGTATTTCCGAGGGCTACGCGTATTCCGTCGCCTATAATATCAAGCAGCCCGACAACGCTCCTACCGGCAGCATCCCGTACGGCAACTCCGTCTTTCAATTGGAAATCTCCCGTAATCATTTTATTACCTGACAACGGCAGATAATTACCCGGGTTGAAATTCGAGGAATCTAAAATTTGCACCCAAGCAGACCACGTTGTACCGTTCCGCCCCCGGGTCCACCACTTGTCGCCTGCATAGCAAAACTGCTTTCGGAAATCCGGATTATTCCCGTAGGCAATCGTAAACCCGTTCGACCAGCTATCGGCAACCGGAGCGTTCGCCGCGTTGTGTGCGCCGACGAAAAAGGCATTGTTCGGGGCGTTGTTCAGATCCGAGAGCTGGGTAGCATTCAATCCGAACTTGTCGTCCGGATTAAAGGTTGCAGAATTCCATACTTTAACCCAGTTAGACCATGCCGTATAACTTAGTTTATACCTACATGATAAAATCATATTTACATTTCCTGATTCATAACCTACTGCAAATTGCACTGCATTTACAGTATTATTTGGAGCATGTGTTACAAACACACTACCTCTATCAAAAGGAGAATTCAATGCGTCTATATCAAAAGTGTAAACACCGTCAGACAAAGCATTGTTTAAATCTGTAGCTTCACCTCTGTTAGTGAAATAAGATTCAGCCAGTTTTGCGGCGGTCACGGCACCGTCGGCGATTTTTGCGGTGGTCACTTTTCCTGCGCCGATAGTCGGATTAGGATAGGTTCCGGCCAGATCGCCACCGGCTGCGCCACCCGGAGGCAGGGACGCAGGCTTATCCGGCAGGCTGGCGAAGGTCGTACCGTGCGGATTTCCGCTTTTGATCTGCGAATGATCGTAAGCCGCTTTTCCCCGGTCGCCCCGGTAAGCCGTGGCCGAGGTTTCGCCCAACGCGAGGGAGGGACTGATCTCTACATATCCGGAGCCGGTCCAGCGATAAGTAAGATTGGTATCTGTGGCTACATAGATTTTCCCTGCTTCCCCAGTTGCGGGAAAACCGGAACGGGAGGGGTATTCCTGCACGTCATCGACATAGGACGGAAGTTGCGATGCCGGTACGTGACCCGTATCGTCCAATTCGGCCACACCGCCGGGCTGTCCGATCACGGCCTTGTCGATCTTCGTTTCGTCCAGTTCGTCCAGCCGGTCGTAAATCGTTCCGAACTTCTCCTCCGAATATTGTTCGTGCGTGTTCAACTGGTCCTCGAGCTCGGCGGTTTTCTGCTCGAGGAGTTTGCCGTCGGCATCCGGGTACTTGCCGTTGAGCTGGTCGGTCAGGCCCTCGACAGAGCTGGGTGCGATCTTATCCTCCTTATGCAAAAAACTGTCAAGCCAGTCGTGGAATTGCTCCTGAGTGGGGTACAGGCCCCGTTTGAACCATGCTTTTAGTTGTGCGATGCTGCGAATTGCCATTGTAGTTTTCTCTAAGGTTGGTTGTTATTTGATGCGCATGATGTAGGCGAGCGTGTAGTAAGGCGGACGGTTCTCGTGCGCTTTCCCGCCGCCCGTCGCGTCGGTTTTCCCGTCCCCGGAGTTGAGCTCGTTGGCCTTGCCGCCTCCGGTAAAGCGCGTACCGCTGTGCTGCAGGAACAGTCCGTGCGTGTGCGACGGCATTTCCTCTACGGTCAGAGCGTGCGTCTTCTCTCCGCCGCTTCGGGCCACGGCGTTATAATCGTTATCGTTGGGGTTATACCCGACGATGAATCGTCCCCGGAGATCGGGCAGACAGAAGGTCGAACCGGACACGCCGCCGTGCAAGTTACCCAACACGGCATACAGTTCCGGGTACTCCTCCACGGGCAGCGTACTGCCGTCGCAGAGACGGTATCTGTCGGTCGGGATTTTCCCGATGTTGCCGGCCCACATCTGTACGACCCCCAGCGGGACCGTTTCCAGTTGTGCGATCTGATCCCCCAGCGCTTGATTGTCTTCATCGAGCTGGGCGGGCGTCTTGAAGGTCTTGAACGATCCCCAGTCGTAGTTCTCACTGCCTATGCCGGGAGCGAGCGACCGGGTCACATACGCCTGCGGATATTCGTACCCTTGTGCGGTGACGCCGGTTACCTCCTCTTTGAGATACATGCCCCCCGCGACATTTCCGCCCTCCCAGTAGAGTACTTCCCCCTCGGGGTGCGCCTGAGTGCGGAGGAACACGTATCCGGCAGCGCGGCGCGTTCCGCCTTCCTCGGGTTCGCATCCCAACAGGATCGCTTTGTCCCCGGCGATATTGCCGAGGATGGAGATGATATGCATGTTGGTCTGCAGGGCGTCGAAGGTTTCACAATCGAGTGGGAAATCTTTGTTCGGCTGCAATAAATAGCGTCCGTATACCTGTTTCATACTATGCGAATGTTATTGAAAATCGTTTTGATGCGAGTTTGTACTGGTTGACGACGGCCCTGATCCGATCCGTATCGACTTCGCCGTAAAGGGCCAAAGGCACATTCACCCAAAAGTCGTAGGCGGACACGCCGCTGAATCCTCTGCGGTTGACGATCAGCACCCGGCCGCTTTCCCGGCGAGGAAGCAGCTTCTCGAGATTCTCGTCCCGGCGGTGGACCGTGATAAACCCGATGTTGTCCACCGTATCGGAAACGGTGATGCGCCGCAGTCCCGGATCGAACATATCGTTCAATACGGCCCGCAGGTAGCACACCTGCCCGTTATTGTTGAGCCGGTAGTCGGTATCTTGCTTCCATCGGATGAAGCGCACGTATAGGTACTGTACCGGGATCACCGAGGCATAGGCCACTGCGGCGATGAGCGGTCGCCGCAGGAAGGTCGGCAGCAGCAGAAGGGCCAACCGTTTGAACTTTACATCGTATTTACTCATCGTAAGCCTTCATGGTCAGTTTCACATCCTGCATCACGAAATACCCGGCTGCGGGAACCGTCCGCGCATCGATGGCCGTCGTGATGCTTTCGCCGGCGGGCGAGGTCGAAGCGCCTTTGAACTCGACGATCTTCACCCCCTCGACCTTTTGCAGCTCGTCCACGAGTGCCATGTTCGTATATTCGCCGTTGAAGGGCAGATTTTCGATATACTCCCGGATCGCTTCCCGGCAGGCGGTCTCGACCGTCTGAGCGACCAGCATCGGATCGTAGTAAATATCGACTTCGCAGTTGAAACGGTCCGGATCGGCATTCACCAGAGCCGGGCGGACTCCGGCGTCTTTGATCTCGGCAATGTAGGCCGCCAGTTGCCGTTCGGTTTCGGTGTCGAGCTTGCAGCGACGGCCGCCCTTTTCGCCCGCGACCTTGATCGTCAACAATGAGGCATCCTCACTTTCGGATGCTACGGCGTGTTTGACGACTTTCGCCGCCGCGATGGCATCCTCGCTCATGCCCGTCATGTCGTAACGGTCCGTCTCGGGGATCAGCACATGGTCCTTCATGAAGTCCAGCACCTTGTCCCGGTACCACTTCGGACGGTGAGGAATAATCTCGTCGATGCGCGCATCCACCTCCGTGCGGTAGCTGTCGAAAAGTTTTTCCAACGTCCACGTGGCTACGGCGAAAACGTAGAACAGGATGCTTTCGACTGACAGATTCCCGAAATAGGCTGAGAAACTCTCCCCGACAGTAAATCCGTACCGTTTTGCCGCCGCCTCGTTCCGCATGAACTCGGCGGTAATATCGTCTTTAATTTCTGTAATCGTCCGTGCCATTAGCTTACAATAAAATCTACTTCGATTCCCATATATCCGATCCCGCCGTAAGGAGCCATCTCTATATCCTCGGGGGAAAGTTCCGTAGCCGGCCGGACGTCGGCCGCCGCGTACCGGTCTACGACCTTCTGATCCACAACCGGAACACTGCGGAGCGCGGCGTCGGTTTCAAGCGGTTCGGAAATACTGATGTCGTTGGCTTCTGCCAGATCGAAAGCGGCCTCTATGCTTCCACTGGTTTGAAGCGCAACATCGAGCAGGCTCTGCCTGTTTAGAGGCGTTATCTTTTCCTTCATTCGATCGTTATCATTCCGTCTTTTACTTCGACACGCGAAACAGGAAGTCCGCACGCCTGCAGCATGGTTTTCGCATCCGATTTCCACAGCGGATTATAAGCTCCGCCGAGCATCTTGTACGCCTCGGCCCCGATCAGTGGGAACTCTTTGAACTCCCCGCGCATGGCTTTCAGCACGTCCTCCGCCGTCTGGGCCCCGGTATCACCCACAGCCAGCCCGCCATCCTTGAGCATCAGATCGCCCGTTTGAGGGTCTATCAATATCCCACGCATCGGTTTTAATGTTTCACGTTATTATCCTCGTAGTTTTTCGCCTCCGCCAACGGGTGGCTTACCGTAACGGCAGGAACCGTCACCGGAGCCGGATTCGATTGTGCCGTTGCGGTTCCGGTTACCGCAACACTTCCTATCGGTAACACATGCGTGTGAGTATTGAATGCCTGAATCAGATCGTTGATCGTTTGCGTCAGCTTCTCAATCACTACCAATCCGCCCAGCTTTCCGCCGTTGAACGTGATGCCTTCGGCTGTGATCCGCACGGTCGTATCGCCGACTGCAGCATCGATACCTTCGGCAGTGATCGTGGCCGAGCTGCGACCGATGTTTATCTGCAGTGTGTCGATCTCCTCACAGAGCACCGTTACAGCTACCGAGGGGCTGATAAACGCCACGACGACATAGCTGCCCACAGCAGGAAACGGCACGATGCCGGCCTCTCCGCCCTGATTGGCCTGCAGGTTTACTCCCACCAGCGGCGCACCCTCATCGATGGGTGTGCAGTCCACCGTGCGGGCCGTCCGGTCCACCGCATCGACCGTGCATATCTTGCAATAGATTTCGGAGCCCTTCAGGGCGAGCATCTGTATCGCTTCGGCAAGTGTCATTCTGCTACTCTTTGTCCGAGTGTGATCTCCTGACGGAATCCTCCGGTCCCGTACTTGATAACATTCTTTTGTGTCTGGTAAATTCCCCTGCGCTGTCCGTCGATCTTGATCCCGATATGATCGAGCTTATCGATCAGCACGGCACCGAAGGTGGTAAACGTTCCCCGCAGGCCGTCCTGTTTGAGCCGCTTGAGCTCCTGTTCGGCCCACGCCTTGAGTTCCTGTTCGGTCTTGTTGTAGGTGTGGATCGTGCGGCGGTCACCGTCGGCATCTCCGAGTTCGATCCGGATACGCTTGTTATTCGGGAGCAGGGATATAGCCTTTATTTTGATCTTCATGTCGGCAGCGCTCTGTACCTCGAGCTGACTGTCGTCGATCAGGTTGATTCCCGTGGCGAATACCTGACGGCAGCGGACATCCCGTTCGAACAGCACCCCACAATACAGGACCGGTTCGCCGTCCTCGACCCGGAAGAATGACCGGATACCGCCCTGATCTTTCAACTGGCCGAGCAGTTCGGTAACGGTATTCGCACTCACCCGGAACCGGCCGATGTGCTGCTCGCCGAAAACCTTGTAGCGAACGCCGAGATTCTGGTCGTGCAAAATCTGTTCGATCGTAGCCGTTTGATAGGCGAGCTTTTTCGCATCCTGTTTTTTGAGCAGGAACATCTGATCCTCGCAACTGATCTCGATCGGGGTTTTCAGTCCTATGGTCGTGACAAATCCCCGGAAAGCGAACTGTAGTTGGCCGTCATAGCCCAGCCATACGGAAATGGCGTCGCCCCGCTTGATCGGAATCTGCGTTTCACCCTGCCAGCGGATTTTCTTGGGCAGCTTCAAAACACACGTATCGGTGAGCGTATCCATATCGCGCGTAATTTCCAGTTCGGCCACCTTGTCGAACGTCCACACCTTCGTCTGGCTGCGTATCTCTATTTTCGCACAGAGTTCGAACATCGTTTAAAGGGTCGTTAAACGGCGTTTAATATTCGGTAGATTTTATCACGTAGTCCTCATCGGAGAGAGCCTTGATGTCGATCGTCTGACGGTTCGAGTGGGTGTCCTGATTCAGCGAAAAGCGCGAGATCACCATGCGGTTGATCCCGAACAGATCGAAAAAGGTGCTCGATACGTCCACGGCCCGGTTTTCATCGAGGAACTCCCGCACCTGGCGGATGCCTTCTTCCGGGTATTCGTCCACGATCACACCGTCGCGCACGGCAACGATTCCCACGGTGAGACCGATCGAGAAATCACCGTCACAGATATACTCCTTGATCGTACCGTTCAGTCCTACGAGCTGCGTGCGGACGATGTGTTTTTCCCGCGAAATGTTCACCGTAGCATCGTTTATTTTCAATGTGCGGCCGTCCTCGCGGCGCAGCACGATCTCGGTCAGCACGTATCGGCTCTCCCAATAGCTGCGGTCGGTGATCGGTACGGATAGCTCCGCACCGGCGATTTGCCCGCCGTGACCGTCCCACGAGGGACGTTCGGCGTTTTTCTGCGAGGGCTGGAAATTGCACAACGCCAGACGTGCCTGCTGTGCCACGCCGGCGGCAATGAACTCGAAACTGATCGGACTGAAAGTTCCCATTACATGGCAAGGTTTACATCGTTTACAGCACTCAACACGGCCTCCGCAACCAGTTCTTTGACCCGTCCCGTATCCTCACGCAAATTGGTCGTATGAATTTCGAAGCGGTCGATCAGCTTATCGATGTGGATCGATATGTTGCGGACTTTATCGGCTTTCGCCGCCGATGCCGTACCCCCTCCGACGCTTTGCAATCCGGAGGCAAGCGGATCGGGATCGTCGGGGGAAACCGGCGCAGCGGTTCCGTTTCCTGTTTCCGGGGTTTTATTCTTTGCGGCGGCTTCAGTTTTCGATCGTGCGATCTCCTCGTTATAGGCTTTCGAAAAGGCCGATCCGACCTCCGACCCGAAGTCCGAGAATCCTCCCTTCATTTTTTGGATGGCTTCCCGGATTCCCTTACCGTCGAACTTGAACGCCGCCACGATCAGATCGCCGATGCCTCCGAACACGGTTTTTGCTAAATCCCAAATGCCTGTAAACACGGCCTTGAAGGAGGCCCATAATCCTTTGAGCGTTGCCCGGAACTTGGCCGAGGTATTCCAGAAATGGATACCGATAGCCACCAGAGCCGCGACAGCGGCTGCGATCCAGCCGACGATCGGGATGCTCATTATGGCAACACCCACGGCCC
>ERZ825137.2123-NODE-2123-length-23794-cov-4.094317_pt1 | contig 23794 bp, 17 predicted proteins | sample MGYA00519873_ERZ825137 | MGnify/ENA primary metagenome ERZ825137 (study PRJEB31778, sample SAMEA3449190) | human gut metagenome | biome: human gut; feature: human-associated habitat; material: faeces | place: United Kingdom | collected 2010/2012 ...
CTTCATAAGTTATATAAATCCCGTCAAGTCCTTGATTTTGCGGGATTTTTTGTTGCTCAGAATTTCAAAAAATGTCAAGGATTGTCAAAAATCTGCCCCGCATTTACCTCGCGGGTTCATACTTTTGACCATCTATCCCAAACTGTTCCGAAGAAATTCTTTCTATATAGCAAAAGAGGATCCGCCAGCATCTCAGCGGTTCCTCTTTTCATTTACACAGTCTGCAAGCCAAACGCATCAAACTGTTTTTATTTTACTCATAAGTAATTACGCCCGGTCTTCATCCTCCAGCATTTTCTCAAAAATCGGGAAGCAGTCGAAAGTTGCAAAGTAATCTCTTGGAGTCTCGGCGCGACGAATCATATCGAAGCTTCCATCTTCGTGAAGAAGGATCTCCGCAGATTTCAATTTACCATTGTAATTATATCCCATGGAAAAACCATGTGCGCCAGTATCATAAATCACCAGATAATCTCCCATATCAATCTTCGGAAGATAACGGTCAATTGCAAACTTATCATTATTCTCGCAAAGAGATCCTGTGATATCATACAGGTGATCGCAAACCTGATCCTCTTTTCCAAGAACAGTAATATGATGATAAGCACCGTACATAGCCGGACGCATCAAATCACAGGCACAAGTGTTCAAACCAACATATTCTTTGTAAATATGTTTCTGATGAATGCATTTTGTTACGAGATTGCCATAAGGTCCAAGCATGAAGCGGCCAAGTTCAGTAAAGATAGATACATCACCAAGTCCTGCCGGTACCAAAATTTTCTCAAACTGTTTGCGGACACCTTCACCGATTACCGCAATGTCGTTTGGTTCTTTGTCTGGTGTATATGGAATACCAATACCACCGCTCAAGTTGATAAATGTAATATTGGCACCTGTTTTCTCTTTCAATTCTACTGCGAGTTCAAACAGGATGCCGGCAAGCGTCGGATAGTATTCGTTGCTTACGGTGTTACTGGCAATGAAAGCATGAATACCAAAGTTTTTAGCACCCAGTTTCATTAATTTTTTGTACCCCTCAATTATCTGCTCTTTGGTGAAGCCATATTTGGCATCTCCGGGATTGTCCATAATATCATTGCTGATCTTAAACACTCCGCCCGGATTATAACGGCAACTGATCACCTTTGGAATATATCCTACTGCTCTTTCTACACTCTCAATATGTGTAATATCATCAAGATTGATAATTCCGCCGATTTCATTTGCATATTTAAATTCTTCTTCCGGTGTATCATTGGAAGAAAACATGATATCTCCCTCTTTGCATCCGATTGCTTTGGACATCATCAGCTCTGTCATGGAAGAACAGTCACAGCCACAGCCATACTCCTGAAGAATCTGGATCAGGAACGGATTTGGCGTTGCCTTTACAGCAAAGAATTCTTTGAAGCCCTTATTCCATGCAAATGCCTCTTTCACTGCCTTTGCATTCTCGCGGATACCTTTTTCATCATAAAGATGGAAAGGTGTAGGAAACTGCGCAGTGATTTCCTGAAGTTTATCCAGGGTGACAAATGGTACTTTTTTCATAATAATCTTTTCTCCTCTTACTTCTTGTGTATATGTGTATATAAATGATCCTGACAGTACTCGTAGTTTCCGTTACATTTAGAACAGAAACGGAATTCCAGATTCGGATCATCTTTCTCTGTACGGCCACAGACTGCACATTTGTGCTTCGTCACTTCCCCTGACTTGCTGCCACCCGGGAAGGGAACGGTCTTACTTTCTCCCATTGCTCTCTTAAACTGATTTCTGCGATGGATTTCCTTCGGATTGTATCTGTTAAGATTTCTTGTACCAAGGAAGAAAATGATAAAGTTCAGTAAGGATGCGATGATCGGCAGTGCCATAAACCATGCTCCTCCCATAAAATATCTGACAATATCATATACCACAAGAGCAGCATATACAATCGCCATCCACTTCATCTTGATCGGGATTACAAAGTACAGTAAAACCTTCATATCCGGATATGTCAGCGCATATGCCAGAAAAATAGATAAACTGATATAATACGTTGAAAACTGTGATCCATTCAGATAAGCATCTAACACTCCACCTGTGATAAAATACAAAATAAACGCAGAAATTACTGTAAAAATCATTCCAGATAAAATATATACAGTAAATCTGAATGATCCCCATGTACGTTCCAGCGATGCACTGATCGGATAATAAAAGAACAATATCGCAATCACAAACCATAAAGCAGATGACGTACTCGGCGGATAAATAATCCATGTAACAAGTCTCCATATCTGACCATGCAGGATTTCAGAGACATTCAAACTCAACATGGAAAGAGCCCCCGGATTAATATACATCAATGCATATCCCAGTACATAACTTACAATAATATAAATCGTAAGATTCTCAATCCCGCGATTTCCAAATTTTCGTTCCAGTTTGTCAATAAATTTCATAAATCTCCTTTTCTCACAAAATGCTATTCGTTCTTTCGTTACAGCGGATATCCACAATCTGCTTTCTCTGCGTAATTCTGCACCGAATAACTGCTTCTCAGTTCAGCTGCAAAATCAGAAAAACTTCTTCCTGGAAAGAAATATCGCTGCAATGATACTTGCCACTACAGAAAGGATGATAACGATAAGAAATCCCCATGGTGTCCTGGAAAACGGCATTCCCGCAGCACTCAGGTTCATACCATACGCACTGAAAACAATAGTCGGAATACTCATAACAATGGTAATAACAGCCAGAACCTTCATGACAATGTTCAGGTTATTGGAAATAACTGACGCAAAAGTTCCCATCATACTGCTGAGGATACCGCTGTAAATATTAGCCATCTCAATGGCCTGCTTGTTCTCAATGATAACATCCTCCAGAAGCTCTGTATCCTCCGGATATTTCTTGATACTCTCCACCTTCAGAAGTTTCTCCAGGACCATCTCATTGGAACGCAGAGATGTGGTAAAGTATACCAGTGATTTCTCCAGTTCCAGAAGTTCCATCAATTCCTGATTTCTTGTAGACAGATGAAGTTTCTCCTCAATCTGCTCGCTCTTCTTATCTATAATACGCAGATATCTCAGATACATGCTGGCATTACGGTACAAAATCTGCAGAATAAATCTGGTTTTCATATAGGTAAAAAAGTTTCTTACCCTGCCTTCCATAAATCTTGTCAGAACCTGTGTATCTTCCAGACATACAGTAAAGATCATCTTCTGAGTCACAATAATACCAAGAGGAATGGTCACATACCAGTCCTTCTCGTTACGTTCTTCAATCGCAGGTACATCTGCAAGAATAAGGGTATAATTGTCCTCCACTTCTATACGGGAACGCTCTTCCTCATCCAAAGGTGCGCGCAAATCGTCCACCTCTATCCCAAACTGCTCGGAAATTTCAAAAATTTCTGTTGCTGTAGGATTCGTCAGCGCAATCCAACAGCCCTCCTGTGGTTCCTGTATTTCATGGATAGCGCCATCGATTGTCTTAAAAATCCTTACCACGATCCACACTTCCCTTCTTTTTCTCGATTTCCCCTCAATAGATTGTTACTGTTTACTCTGTTCTCAGTAACAATAAATCTGCAACTATTCAGAGTTTCTGCAAGAGATTACTGAACAGTTACGTTTACTCTTTATTTTCACAAAGACTCAAACATCATTATAATTTGAACATGAATTTTTGTCAATTCCAATGCTTTCGGTTTACAAAACTTTTACACTTCGCTATAATAAAGTAGTATTTATTTATAAAAGTCCCGTAAAGTGGGGCGTACAGATTGCGGGAATGATTTTCCAAACACGCTCTAACTACAGCAACTGAATTCAGGTGAAATATCCCGCAAAGTGGGGCGTGCAGATTGCGGGAATGATTTTCCAGACACGCTCTAGTACAATAACAGGAAAGGATACAAATCATATGAGCCAGTCATCATTTGGAAATAAATTTAAGGTAACCACCTGGGGGGAATCCCACGGAAAAGCTCTCGGAGCTGTGATAGACGGATGCCCGGCAGGCCTTCCTCTCTGTGAAGAGGACATTCAGAAATTCCTCGACAGAAGAAAACCCGGACAGAGCAGATACACCACCGCCCGTAAAGAGGGAGATCTGGTAGAAATCCTCTCAGGTGTCTTTGAGGGCAAAACCACCGGAACTCCAATTTCTCTGATGGTAAGAAATACAGATCAGCGCTCCAGAGACTACGGAAATATCGCATACTCCTATCGTCCCGGACATGCAGACTATACTTTTGACCAAAAATACGGATTCCGCGACTACAGAGGCGGTGGACGTTCTTCAGGGCGGGAAACCATCGGAAGAGTTGCAGCAGGTGCCATTGCTTCTAAAATATTAGAAGAACTTGGCATTTCAATCTGCACCTATACCAGATCTATCGGACCTGTTGAAATCGCTTCTTTTAATAAAGAAGAAATCCATCAGAATGCATTTTATATGCCGGACGCACAGGCAGCAGTGAAGGCCGGTGAATATCTGGAAGAATGTATGAAGAATCAGGACAGTGCAGGCGGCGTGATCGAATGTCGTATTACCGGAACACCTGCCGGACTTGGCGAGCCTGTCTTTGACAAACTCAGTGCTCTTCTTGCCCACGCCCTGATGTCCATCGGTGCAGTCAAGGCTGTTGAAATCGGTGACGGCATTGCAGTGACTTCCTCAAACGGTTCCACTGACAATGATGGATTCACAGTCAAAGACGGTGAAATCATCAAAACCTCCAACCACGCAGGCGGAATCATGGGAGGAATCAGTGACGGCAGTGAAATCATACTTCGTGCCCATATCAAGCCAACCCCATCCATCAGCCAGCCGCAGCAGACCGTAACCAAAGATAAAGAACCTCTTTCTCTGGAAATCCATGGCCGACATGATCCGGTCATTGTCCCAAGAGCAGTGGTTGTGGTAGAATCTATGGCAGCAATCACACTGGCGGATGCGCTCTTTGTCAATATGAGTTCCCAGATGGATAAGGTTCGGGATTTTTATCGAAAATAATTCCAATTAATCCACACAAAAAATACCTTCACTTGAATTCTGAGCTGATCTCAGTTTCAAATGAAGGTATTTTATTATCTGCCTATATTGCTGATTCTATGTAACGAATCTGTTATTCTTCCGGAACCGGCCAGATTCTGATACAGTTTGGCTCTGTAATCTTAATCGGCTTGCCGTTCATCACAATAATATTCTTCTCATAATCCACTGTAAAAGTAGTCAGTGTATTACTTGCATGATTAGCCAGCACCAGATGCTTATCATCCGGTAAAAGCACCAGATCTTTCGGATATTCACCACTGATCGGAAGTGTAAACTTCCTTGTCAGCATACCAGTCTCCTCATCACGCTCAAACATGGAAACTGTATCCTCACCTGCTGTTGTACAGAAAAGATGCTTGCCATCATTTGCAAGAGAAAGACCAGACGCTGCATTATGTGTATCATGAACATCCTTCTTCGCACTTGTCTCAATCGTCTGGATCAGTTCAAACGCCGGAACCTTACCGCTTCCATCATATTTGTAAGCCCTGATCTCATTACTGAGTTCAAAGAGAATATAAGCAAACTTACCATCATCGCTAAAACGAATGATACGCGGGCCGCTCTCTCTCGGACATCTCAGGATGTCTACCAGTTCCAGCTTATTGCGCAATTTGTTGACACGGTAAATCTTCACCTGATCAATTCCGTTATCTACTGCACAGAGATATTTATTATCCGGAGTCGGACGAACGCAGTTCACATGGGGACGGAAGTTACGCTCTGCAACACTTCCGAGTCCTGTATGGAATACGCCATCCATCAGGCTTCCAAGTCTGCCGTCCTTATGAGTATGTACAACAGTCACCTTACCGTCATGATATCCGGCAACATAAAGATACTTACCGTCAACATCTGTAGAAAGGAAACAGCCTCTCATTCCATCAATATTTACACTGTTGATACGTGACAGATCACCATTTTTATCACGTTTAAATACTGCAACACCCTCATCCTCGATAGAATAAAGATACTTACCATTCTTTGAAACAGCCATGTGGGATGCATTACTTACTTCAACACTGCTGCGTTCTGTAAGAGTGCCATTCTCAACATCAACATCATAAACATGGATTCCCTGTCTGGAAGAGCCATGTGTATAAGAGCCCACATAAGCTACATATTTCTTTTCACTCATAATGCTTTTTTCCTCCTGCTGTCCTGAAGTTTATTTATCATCGCTCACTCTGTTCCCGTCTGCTGTCAGCGAGCAATAATATTTTCGTCCCGATATTGCCGGACGATGTCATACGATAAGGTGATTATAGCACATTTCCCTAATCAGAACAAGATTACGGAACTCAGTTTTATGTATTTTTTCCAGTTCATGGGTTACTGTCGTTACTGTTCACATACAAGCCAAAATTCTATTGCCACAGGCAATCTGGAATGAATTTTGGCTAAGTTCTATACCGGATAAGCGCTCTGCTGTTTATTTGGTAAAATAATTTCTGACAGCTTCCAGTGTCTGGTCTATGATCTCATCTGTATGGGCAACAGATAAAAACATTGCCTCAAACTGTGACGGAGCCATATGGATTCCCTGCGCAAGCATTCCCTTGAAATATTCAGAGAAAGCTTTTGTATCTGAAGATTTGGCTGATGTATAATCCACAACCTCCTGCTCTGTAAAGAACAGGCTTCCCAGGGAGGATACGTGATTGATATGGTAAGGCAGATTTTTCTCTGCCAGGATTTTCTCCATACCGCCATAGAGACGTTTTCCTTTTTCCTCCAGATCTTTATAGATTTCCTGGTGCTCATAGAGGTATTTTAACTGTGTCAGTCCTGCTGCCATTGCAATAGGATTTCCGCTTAAGGTACCGGCCTGGTAAACCTTTCCCACAGGGGAAACCAGTTCCATAATCTCTCTGCGTCCGCCGTATGCGCCTACCGGCATACCTGCACCGATGATCTTACCATAGGTAACCAGATCAGGGGTCACGCCAAAATATTCTGCAGCACCGCCAAAAGCCAGACGGAAACCAGTGATAACCTCGTCAAAGATCAGAAGGGCGCCGTACTCATCGCAGAGCTTTCTCAGACCTTCCAGGAACCCCTTTTTCGGAGGAACCACACCCATATTGGCGCCTACAGCTTCCACGATAACAGCAGCAGTCTGTCCGTCAGCCTGCTCCATCAGTGCACGTACACTGTCCAGATCATTATAAACAGCAGTCATGGTATCCTCTGTGCATCCCTTAGGCACACCGGCACTGTCCGGAACACCGCTTGTCATCACACCGGAGCCTGCACTTACCAGCATGGCATCACTGTGTCCATGATAGCATCCTGCAAATTTAATGATCTTATTCTTTCCTGTAAATCCTCTGGCAACACGGACTGCACTCATAACAGCCTCTGTACCGGAATTTACCATACGCACCATATCCACATGTGGAATATGATCACAGATGAATTCAGCCATCTCCACTTCGATTGCAGTTGCACATCCGAAGCTGAGGCCCTTTTCACATGCCTTCAGTACACTTTCTTTTACTTCCGGAAAATTATGGCCCAGAATCATAGGTCCCCAGGAATCGATATAATCCACATATTCTTTTCCATCAACATCATAAATATGGCATCCGTCTGCGCGGTCGATAAATCTCGGTGCAATACCGATTGCGCCATAGGCACGTACAGGACTGTTTACTCCTCCCGGAATTACCTTTACCGCTCTGTCAAATAATTCTTCTGATAAACCCATCAGCCGATTCTCCCTTCATCCATGCATTTTGCAAGTTCTTTTGCATAATAAGTAAGATAGATCTGGGCACCTGCACGGTATGCACTGACTGCCATCTCACACATAATACGTTCTTCATCGATCCAGCCCATTTTTGCAGCTGCTTTCACCATTGCATATTCACCGCTTACACTGTATGTTGCAACCGGCACATTTACAGCCTTTGATACCTCAGAGACCATATCAAGATAAGACATGGCAGGTTTTACCATAATGATATCTGCGCCCTCTTCCACATCCGTAAGAGCTTCCTTCATTCCTTCTCTTCTGTTATGGAAATCCATCTGGTAGCTCTTTCTGTCACCAAAAGACGGTGCAGAACCTGCTGCATCACGGAATGGTCCGTAGAAAGCAGATGCATATTTTACTGCATAGGACATGATCGGTGCTCCATAATGTCCGTTCGCATCAAGAGCCTCACGGATAGCACGTACACGTCCGTCCATCATATCAGAGGGAGCTACCATATCTGCGCCTGCCTCTACATGGGAAACAGCTGTCTTAGCCAGTAATTCCAGTGTTGCATCATTATTTACATCATGACCGCAGAGCACTCCGCAGTGTCCGTGTGAAGTGTACTCACACATACATACATCTGTGATATAGTACATGTCCGGGAACTGTTTCTTTGCTTCTCTCAGGGCCTTCTGTACGATTCCGTTGGGGTCGTACGCACCGCTTCCCACCTCATCCTTATGATCCGGGATACCGAACAGCATAATGCTGTTTACTCCTGCATTCTGCAGACGTTCCAGTTCAAAAGGAAGACGGTCTACACTGTAGCGGAACTGTCCTTCCATAGAAGGGATCTCTTCTTCGATTCCTGTTCCCTCTTTTACAAATAAGGGATAGATAAGGGAAGACTTGTCCATTCTTGTCTCTCTTACCATTTTTCTTAAATTTTCACTGCCTCTTAATCTTCTTGGTCTCTGAATTAAATCCATGTCTTTTTGCTCCTTTTATCAACAATTCTCATAACTGTTCCATTTTTTGCAGAATAGTTATCAGTTTCCCTGTTTCATCTCTTCCACAAGCTCTATGAGACTTTCGATGGTAGCCTTCTTTGCCATGCAGGTCTGCATACCATAAGCATCTGCTGCAGCTTTGGTCTGTTTTCCGATACAGGCAGCTTTTACCTTCGTATAGTCCAGTCCCTTTGTGCCTTCCACAAAGCCCTTTACAGTGGATGCACTGGTAAATACTACACAGTCCACACTTCCTGTCTCCAGTTCTTTCTTCTCATCGATCAGTCTGCTCTTCTCATAACGAGTAGTGTAGGTTGCAATATCATCCACCTGTGCCCCTGTCTGCTCCAGCAATTCTGTCAGCTTTTTATTTCCGGCTTCGGCTCTTGGGATCAGAATTTTTTCATTTCCCTGAAGTTCTTTTGCAAGCTCTGCTCCAAGAGTATCTCCGTCATACACACCTGGCACAAAATCAGCCAGCAGGTGATGCTCTTTCAGCTTTTTCTTCGTTCCTTCACCGATCACTGCGATCTTCGCCTGTCCCAGGCTGCGCACATCCATCTCTTTTCTGTCCATCTCGTCAAAAAAGATCTCCACACCTGCAGGGCTTGTAAAAATGATCCACTGATAAGTATCCAGTTTCTCAAATGCCTCATACAGTCTGCCATTATCCTCAACAGGTACTGTACAGATAGACGGCAGCTCCAGAACCTCGGCACCTTTCTGACGGAGAAGATCTGCTGTCTTTGAAATATGCTGTCTTGGTCTTGTGACCAGAACCTTCCAGCCTGCCAGAGGAAGCTTCTCATACCAGGCAAATTTGTCAGCCAGAGAACATACCTTTCCCACAACAATAATGGCAGGTGTCTCTATCCCCTGTCTGTCCACCTCTTCCTTGAGGGTACCTACAGTAGCAACCACCCGCTTCTGTCCTGCTGTTGTTCCTTTCTGAAGAACTGCTGCCGGCACATTCGGATCCATTCCGCCTGCAAGAAGCCCTTTGCAGATATCCTCCAGTGCTGCAATTCCCATGAGAAACACCAGTGTTCCCTTTGTCTGGGTCAGTGCTTTAAAATCTATATCATACTCCTGCCCTGCGCGTTTATGTCCTGTAATAATATGTAAGGACGAACAGAAATCCCTGTGTGTCACAGGAATCCCATTGTAAGCAGGAACAGAGATGGGAGATGTCACTCCGGGCACGATCTCATAAGGGATTCCATTCTCAGAAAGAAGTTCCAGTTCCTCCCCACCTCTTCCAAAGAGAAAGGGATCTCCACCTTTAAGCCTTACCACTTTATTTCCTTTTTCAGCTTCTTCCAGAAGAACCTTATTAATATCCTCCTGCACCATTGTATGGTGATTTGCTCTTTTACCTACATTAATCAGTCTGGCATGCTCCGGGATCTTTGCCAGAACCCCTTCGCCTACCAGACTGTCATATACTACCACATCTGCCTGCTGCAGAACCGCTGCGCCCTTTAATGTAAAAAGCCCGATATCACCCGGTCCCGCACCAACCAGCCAAACCTTGCCAGCTGCCATGTTTCTTCTCCTTTTTGCATCACAAGAATTTTCTTTTTATAAATTTTTTTATCTTCCCTCACAGTCAGATTTCAATTGCTTTGCAAGTGCAATTCCAAGCTTCTCTCCATCCTCTGCTGCACCTCTGATCTGACCTGTAAGCCACTTTCCTGTAGCTTCACTGTAATATAAACCGCGGATAAAGATCTCATCTCCGTCCACCTCTGCAAATGCAGCTACAGGCGAAGAACATCCTCCGTCCAGATATTTTACATATGCGCGCTCTGCAGTTCCTGCAATCCAGGCATCCCTGTCACAGTATCCGTCCAGATACCCATAATCCTCACCTTTGCGTCCCTGTACAGCCAGGATTCCCTGACCTGCTGAAGGAATCATCTCATCCGGTGTAAAATATCTGCTGATCCTGCTTTCCAGTCCCAGTCGTTTCAGGCCTGCCGCTGCCAGGATCAGCCCGGAATACTCTCCTTCATCCAGCTTGCGAAGCCTTGTCTGCAGATTTCCACGGATACTCTTTACCTCCATCTCAGGATACAGCTTCTTTAACTGAAGAGTTCTCCTTAAGCTGGAACATCCCAGAGGTTTATCCGGATCCAGCTCCGCCACTCCCTCAGGAAGCACCAGTACATCTCTTGGATCCTCACGCTTTGAAAAGGCCAGAAGCGGAAGCTCTTTTGGAACCTCCATAGGCATATCCTTAAGACTGTGCACAGACAGATTGCTTTTACCATCCAGCAATGCCCTGTCCAGTTCTTTTACAAACAGTCCTTTTCCGCCCACCTTATCCAGGGTACGATCCAGAATAATATCTCCTGTCGTTTTCATAGTCAGGATATTTACTGTTATTTCAGAGCCGGCATTTTCTTCACGTTTTTTCTGTTCTATGTAGCTTTTTACCATCTCACTCTGGAGAACTGCCAGCTTACTCTCTCTACTTCCAATGATCACCTCAGTCATCATTTTCCTCCTCATTATCATCTTCCTGCGCAACTCTCTCCAGGGCATTCTGAATCTCTTCTCTTATCCTGCGCGCTTTTTTATGGTCCAGACCACTGGCTGTAATTCCCACCACCAGTCCCTCTTCCATATAAATTCCCGGGAAATAAAAATCGCACTGCTCCCTGTCACTGGCTACATTAACATAAACGCCTTCTTGCCTGCAGATCCTGTGGATCTCATCATTTAACTTTCTGTCATTGGTAGCTGCGATCACCATATATGCCATCGCAAAGTCTGTACGCTTCACCGGACGTGTAATCAGCTCTACATAGCCGGCTTTGCTAAGCTCCATCATCTCCATGGTGACCTTCGGAGCAATGACTCTGATATTTCTGGTGAATGATAAAAGGGTTTTCACTCGACGGGTTGCAATGTTTCCGCCGCCTACAACCACGATATTCTTATCTGATAAGTCTATAAACATTGGAAAATATGGCTTATTCTTCATATATTTTCTCCAGTCCTGCCACACACTCAAGGAAAATCTCCTGATTCAGACTGTCACGCAGACCAAAGATCAGTTTATTTACTACTTTTCCTGCTGCCGTATCCACTGCATGGACCAGATTCTGCCTGTCATCCTCTTCCATAGGTGTTTTCTTTAATATCTTTGCAATCCTTAAATTCAGGTCATTGACTGCCTCATCTTTAATATCCTGAATTCTTGGGATCAGGTCTCTTCCATCCAGCCATTGAAAAAATTCATCCATCTGCTCTCTTACGATCGCACCTGCTGCCTCCAGATTTTCCTGAAGTTCTGCAGGAACCTCCTCTATACGGAAGCTGTCCATGTCATAAAGTGTGACCCCCTGAATCTTTCCAACAGATGGCTCTATATCTCTGGGAACTGCCAGATCGATCAGAATCAGGTCATCCTTTGTCCTGATTCCCTGGAACAATTCTTCTTTTAATGTAAAATTCGGGCTTGCAGTTGCACTCACTACAAGGTCACACTGTGGCATATACTCCATTCTGTCACCGTAATTAATACGCTTACAACCCAGCGGAATATTCACAACTCCGCTTCTGTACTGACGGATGGTCACTGTCACATCTGCACCTGCCTCCTGCAAGGCCTGAGCAGCTACCTTACCCATCTCGCCGTTACCGATGACCATACAGATCTTATCTCTGAGAGAATACCCCTTCTCTGCCAGAAATCCAATGGCCTGATGAATCACTGACGGATTTCCATGGGAAAAAGGAACCTCTGTCTTAATCCTCTTTCCTGCTGTGGCAGCCATTCTGAACAGAACCTCCAGAACACCATCTGCCGCAAAATTCTCTCTTGCCAGATTCAGTGCATCCTTTACCTGTGTAAGGATCTGATCCTCCCCTATGATCTGTGATTTCAGACCACTGGTAAGATAAAAAAGATGCTCAACTGCCTCCTGATCCTTACGCTCTACAAAATATTGTCTGTAAGAATCCTCAGTAATTCCCTTTATCCTGCAGAGGCAGTCATAAAGACAGACATCCACCTCATCATCCACACTTGTCCAGACCTCCAGGCGGTTACAGGTGGACAGGATCACGCATCCATATATTCCATTTTGATTCTTTATTTTTTCCATTGCTTCACCGGCATTTTTCTTTGTAAATGCAAATTTCGCACGAATATCCACCGGTGCCATATTATGGTCAATTCCAATCATGGAAATACTCATAACTCTAACTCTCCTTCGTATTTCGCCATTCCTCATTCATTTCATATCAAATCAAATATCCCACTGGCAACAGGGTATTTGATTTGATAAGAAATCCGGACAGCTAAAAAGCACTGTCAGAGATATCATAATCATTTCCTGTTAAGATGTCAATTGTAAACACGGAAAAAACTCAGCATTAGAGTAAAGGATGTTACTGTGAACGGAGTGAACAGTAACTAAAGGATAACGTGACAAGACCTCATTACCGTTCGTTCTGCATCCGGTAATGAGGTCTGAATATTCTGTGTTCACTGTTTGTCTATTCTCATCAGCACCTTACATTTCTTTCTGTAACAGGCGATTCCATATTTTATGATTGTATGAATCCCTTCCTGTTCCAACGACTCAGTATATCTGATATCTATAATCTGCTGAAGTGCTTTTTCGCACTCTCCCTGAAGATTTCCGTCATCTGCATATTTTACTTCGATCACAATCCCCACATCTTCATCTTCTATACGGATCAGAATATCCCCGAATCCGTCTCCTGATTCCCGATTTGACATTACTGACCAGTTCTCTTTGAATCCCAGAATACCAAGCAGCAATCCATGATAGAAATTTTCTTTCGTTGGTTTCCGGGCAAAGGTATCTCTTATGCTGATCGTTTTTTTCATATATTCTGTAAAAATCAACTCTACTTTTTCCGGATTTTTGTTCAGCAGTGCATCACATAAATCGCTGACTGTTTTTCCATCGTCCTTTACATTTTCTTTAAACATTTTCAGAATATGGTTGGTAATAATATTTCGGATTTCTCTGTTGGGAATGACCAGATTATACCTGTTGCCACTGGATCCCCCTCTCTGTGTCAGATATCCTGTCATAAAAAGTGTGCTCCACAGATTGTCTATGGAAGAATATAATTCCTTATAGGTAAGCTCAGAATTAATTTCTTTCTGGACAATCCCTCCATTTACCAGCTGTTCCAGCTCCATTCTGGTCAGCTTCTGTGGTTTTCCCACACTGTCAATGAAATGGCTGATCACACTGTTTCCACTTGTATTTGCCCAGTAATTCTTCGGTTCCAGTCCGGGATCTGCCAGATGATCGCTGCAGAAATTGATCACATCCCATGGACAATAAACATCCACATTTCCAAACCGGTAGCCATCATACCACTCTTTTACTGTCTCATAATATTTTTCCTGTCCATAATACCGGAGAAGTTCCCTTACTTCCGCATCTGTAAATCCAAATGTTTCATCAAAACTCTTATCTGTAATGGAATAAACCTTAAAGTTGTTAAGACCTGTAAAAATGCTTTCTTTTGCAATCCGCAGGCATCCTGTCAGCACTGCGAATTTCAGACTGCTGTTGGTTTTTAATGCATTCTCAAATAAATTGCGGATCAGCAATACCATTTCATCATAATAGCCATTTTCATTTGCCTTTGCCAGAGGTACGTCATACTCATCGATCAGAACAATTACTTTGCTGCCATAGTGCTTTTCCAGCAATTCTGTCAGCTCACGGATACTGTACACCAGAGAATCGTTTGTCATTTCTTTTTTCTTTAACTGTGTCAGCAATTCGTGATCTGTCTCATCAAGCTCTGTGCTGTCTGAAAGTACGGATAGCCTGCGGGCTTCTTCATTGATTGTTTTTATGAGAAATCTGCGGGCTTCCTCATATGTGGTACCATTGATTCCCTTCAAACTGACAGAAACCACCGGAAATTTCCCCTGATATTTTTCACATAATTCCTGATTATCTGAAATCCTCAGCCCATCAAACAAAGTCTTATCTTTTCCAATCTCAAAAAAACTCTGGAGCATACTCATATTCAGGGATTTTCCAAAGCGTCTCGGACGGGTAAACAGGTTTACCTTTCCCCACTGGGTAAGCAATTGTTCAATTACATGTGACTTATCTACATAATAGAAATCTTCCCGACGCATCTCTTCAAAATTCTCAATTCCAATTGGAAGTTTTTTTAATCCTGCCATCTTATATCCCCTTCCATTTATAAAGCATACCTTCTTATTGTTATCCGTCTTATTACTGTTTATAATATCATGAATCCTATCGTAATTCCAGAAAATAATGCAACCTGTTACTATCGCAAGTGACAGTGGCAAACGAATTAAAATGGTATAATATAGATATAGATAGAATACGTATGTAAACGAATTTCCCGGGATAATGAAATGCATATGGGTCCCGAACAAGAAAGGAGGGTTTCTATGAACAGAAAGTGCAAAAAGACAGGGATTTTTATAGGTCTTACTATGGCAATTACAGGTATGACTGCCTGCGGTGAAACTGAACCGGAAGAAACACCGGTGGTGAAAGAAGAAACTGTGAAACCAACAGAAACACCGGCACCAACTTCAACGCCGACTCCCACACCGACCCCGATTCCTGAATATGTAGATTATGATTATGAGGAAGCCGGAGTTACCATTCAGATTCCAGGTATGTTGTGGGATATCAAACCGGAGAAAACAGATTCAGGTCTTATATTTACAGATCCTGATGAAAAATGGCTTATTCGTTTCTATCCGCTTACCTATGACAGGAAAATTCGTGTATATGATAATCTGACAAATGTTTTTGGAGAAGATGGCTCGAAAGTAAAAGATAAAAATTTAAGCTCCGTTTCCATTGAAGAAGGGGACTATGGAAATTCAGGTTATAAGTACAAACGTTATACATGGGCTTTAGATGTAGAAAAAGCAAGCTCATATGAATCATTTGTTACGGCGTACCCCCATATTGTTGAAATTATCAACTATGACCAGACTGCGATTGAGGGGTATAATGCAATTCTGGTGGAAGTTACAACACCGGAAGGACTGGATGAGGCCGGCTCTTTAGATCGGGAACAGTTTTATGCGTATACTTCGCTGAAAGAATCATTATCCAGAGATATTCAGGATCAAACTGCAACTCGCGAAAAATATCCGGATGTTTCGGATATTGACACCAAAGAGACACGCCGCTTTGTAGAGAATCTGACATTTGCAGAAGGCGGCTCTACCATTGCAGCTTCTATTGACGGAGTTGAACTGGAAATTCCTGCATTTTGGGAAATAATTCCTACGTCTGCTGAGCAACATCTTCTGGTATCTTTTAACAGAGGTACGGAGGAGAAAGGATCTCTTGCAATCCATCCGGCTACTATGAATGGATATGATCCCGTTTATAATGCATTACTTGGCTGTGGACGTGGTGCTGGTGTGGACCGGGATGACCAGGAAGAGATTCAGGCGCGGTTTAAAGCTGCAGAAGCAGATGGTCTGGTAAAAGAATTCAAGGCAGGAAAAACTGTTTTCTACGGTGCATATTCACCAGTATCACATAAACTTTCTTTCAATACTCTGTTTACCAAAGAGCATTGCCTGTGTATAGAGCTTTACTTTTTAAAAGAACTGTCAAAAGAAGAACTGTGGGATTATGCCCAGGGCGAGAATTTTCAGACCGTACTGAATTCTATGAAAATTGATGTAAATATTCCAACGGCAGAAGAAATACAAATAGATAGGTCGTTTGATATTAGTAACGATGGTGTTCTGAAGAAATACAAAGGAACTGATCCGGAAGTGATCATATCAGATGTGATCAAGGGAATAGAAGTTAAAGAAATCGGCGAATATGCATTTTACAATTGTGCTGATGTTAAGAAAGTAGTTATTTCATCAGCAGTAGAACGGATCGATAAAGGCGCATTCGCAAATTGTGCAGCACTTGAAGAAGTTACCCTGCCATCCACATTAAAATATCTGGGGGATTATGCATTTGAAGATTGTTCTTCTCTTACGAAAATAGAGTTACCTGACGGTCTGGAGAAAGTTGGTGTTGAATCATTCAGTAAGACATCAATTGAAAAACTGACAGTTCCGGGAAGCATGAAAGTTATTGGTACGAACGTTTTTGGTGATATGATGAATTTACATGAGATCCATATAGAAGAAGGCGTAGAAGAAATTGAGGAAAGAGCATTTCAAGGTGCCGGTTCAAGAGATACTTATGATGCGCCGGAGCATTGGATTTTCATGGACAAAGAAATGGCTGCCAGATATGCAGATCACATCATCGATCCAGCCGTTCATACTGAAATACCATGGTGGATTAATATTTATCTGCCGTCTACGATAAAGAAAATTGGAGACGCCATTTTGACAGGCAGCAGAGTGGAGGGCATTTATATGGAATCCTTTGATTCTGTGGAATCTCTTCCTGAGTTTTACGTTGGTGAAGAAATATATGAAACTACCTTCGGAGGAATTGAATATCTTTCGCAAATTTATTTTACAAAGGATACCATTGATAAATGCGGAAAGGAATTAGACGAATTCTTTATGTCCCTTCCATTTGGAGAGGACTGGGCATGGTATTATGAAGGCAGTGATATCTACTGGATAGATGAGTCTGCAAGAGATTTTATGACACCTGAAGATCTGAAAACGGTTTTCGGTGAATAACGGATATGCTCCCATAGGATTTTGTTTTTTATAAAAAGGGAAGGTGATGAAATTTATGAAGATATTGAAGAAAGCAGGAGGGATTCTCCTTGTAATAATCGGAATATTCTTTTTTGTATCTGCTTTAAAGATGATCTTTGTGGATAACCCCAAAACAAAAGCAGCTCTGAAAGACGCAGTTTACGTTGATGCAGCAGATACGATCGACCCGGAAAACGATGGAAAGACAGTCATTGTATGCGGCACATTCGAGCTGACTAAACCGGCACATGATGATGAGCTTGGACTGGACTTTGACAGCATCCGCATTTCAAGTTCAAAACAGACAATGAAATTAACAAAATCTTCTTCCAAAAAGAAGGAGGCAATGACTGACGACGAAAAGAAATATGGCGTTCTGGAATGGAATTCATCTTTCAGCAGCATGCCGGTATCAGGCCAGGGGAAAATTGGAAATTATGCACTTTCGCAGGATTTTATTGATGATATTATGCTGACCAAAACCTGGGAAGATTACGACAAGGCAGCATTATCATCTGCCGGTTATACATATGTACCGGATAACACCTATACACAGAAGCATTTTATAGAACCATCGAACCAGACGACACGTTCACATAAAGAATATGATGTTCGTTATTATTATTCTGCTGCTGATTTCGAAACAGGGCAAACCGTAACTGCTATCGGCATACAGGACGGACAGACTCTCAAATCCGCACCCGGAATCACAGAGAATCTGATGAAAAATAAACTTGACCGCGATGAAGCGATCAAACAGGGCGGCACCCCAGGTGTAGGAGCCCAGATCTTTTCAGTTGTTTCCTCATTGCTGTTAATATTGGGAGGGTTCCTTCTTATTATATTATGAGAAATAAATCTATAGCAATCCTCTTAAATGCATTATTTACGAGGATTGCTATAAAAATAAGATATTGTTGTATCATTAAATCAGATGGTTGGGCGATATCCTCTGTGACATACTCCGTATCTAGTACATCGTTTTCGAAATAACTATACCAATCGCGTAGGATGCGGATTGGTATAGTTATTTACGAAACGATGTACTAGCTTTTTACTTCTCAATTCTAAGCATGCGATATCCAATGCCAATATGTGTCTGGATGTATTGCACTCCATTTTTCTCAGGCTCCAGTTTTTTCCGCAATGTTGCCATAAAAACTCTAAGAGAAGCAACATCATTATCCGAACATCGTCCCCAAATCTGCTGGGTAATATAGGTATGTGTCAATACCTTTCCCACATTGCGGGACAAAAGACAGAGCAACTTATATTCTATAGGTGTCAGATGCAATTCCTCTCCCTTCAGATATGTACAGCCTGCCGTATAGTCTATCTTTAATCCACCATTCTCAAAAACAGAGCTTTCTATCTGCTCTCCGCTCTGCATAACCGCAAGTCTCCTCTGGGTGACACGGATACGCGCAAGTAATTCTTCAACAGAGAACGGTTTCGTAATATAATCATCTGCTCCTGCATCCAGCGCCTCTATTTTATCTGTGTCCTCACTTCTGGCGCTGATCACAATAATCGGCATATTCGACCAGGTACGGATTTTTTTTATCACTTCTACCCCTTCCATATCAGGAAGCCCCAGATCCAGAAGAACAATATCCGGATTGTGGGACGAAGCTTCCAGAATGGCTGAAGATCCGTTTTCTGCAGCCAGATATTTATAGTCATGTGTTTTTAATGTAGTAACGATCAGATTGCGTATGGGTCTGTCATCCTCAACCACCAGAATTAATGTTTTATTCATTTAATGTCACCTCGCTTAAGGGTAAAGTAAAAGTAAAATTGCATCCATGAGGATCATGATCTGTCAAAACCAGGGTTCCTTCATGTGCTTCTATAATAGAGTGGCAAAGTGCCAGTCCAAGTCCCAGACTTCGGTGACTATCCGCAACTGTTGTTTTCCCTGTATAAAACATCTCAAAAATATGTGACTTCATTTCTTCCGGAATTCCCGGGCCATTATCTTCCACACTTATCTGCGCTTTCCCATCTGTTTTCGTTCCCCGAATACAGATCACAGAACCCGGCGGTGTATATTTTATTGCATTATCAATTAAATTTACCAGAACCTGCATAATAAGACGTACATCCATACGTGCAAGAACAAGTTCTTCGCAGTCTGTCACAATTTTATAATCATCATGTTTCCGGCTGATATGCCTCAGGGATTCTGCAATCACCTCATCCAGAAGCTGGTCTGTAAATTTAAATTTCAGTCTTCCGTCATTCAGTCTGGTAATGGAAAGCAGATTCTCCACAACTCCGATCAGCCATTCAGAATCATCATAGATATCGCTATAAATCTGATGTTTTGTAGCTTCGTCCAGACGGTCACTATTGCCAAGCAGCATATCTGCATTACCGGAAATGGAGCAAAGCGGCGTACGAAGATCATGCGAAATCGCCCGAAGAAGATCTGCCCGCAACTGTTCATTTTTGGCTATAACTGCATTTTTTTCTTTTTCTAATGCATTTTTCGCATTTTCCATTGCAAGCGCACATTCATTTATTACAGACAACAGGATGCTGTATTCAAAAGTGTCCAGTGTTTCTTTTTGCAATGGTATCCCGATCACACCGTAAACATTATCCCCGCTTCGGATTGCCAGATATAAACATTTAGCCTGAGGAAAATGGTGTGTGGACGCACCGGCATGCTGTCTGTTTTCACAGACCCATTTGGCTATCTGCTGCTCTTCTGGTATCAAAAAATCTTCTGTGTCCTCTTTTTCCCCGGAGAAAAGCTTTCCCTCTGATAAAGTTCCATTTTCTACTACATATGCTGTAATATTGCGGTTTAATAAACGGAGAAGCTGTGTACAGGTGACATCAAGAATCTCTGTTTCTCCTTTTGCCTTTTGCAGCAGACGGTCTGTATCGAACAGAATCTGTGCACGAAAGGCAAGCTGTGTAGACAGCTTTGCATGTGTTTTCAGCTTTGCTGCAAGTGCTCCCGTAAGTACGGATGAAATAAGCATTATGAAAAATGTCACCGGATAACCCACCGCATAGGTTTTGAAAGACATCCTTGGTTCTGTCAGAAAAAAACAAAATAAAAATACACTTAAGAAAGAGCCTGCCACACTGCAAAGATAGCCATCTGTCACAATCGAAGTAAGCAAAACCCCCAGAATATATATGGTTACAATATTCGTATCCGTAAAATTCAGTTTCTGAAACAACAGACCAATTAAAGTGCATACCGCAAATATAAATACCGTCAGAAAATAATCCTTTGCAGACGGTTTTTCCATAGACCATGTAAATGACCGTTTCTGATGATTCACATTTTTTAAACTCATCCTGTCCCCCACCTTTTTTACTGTTTTGAAAATTATATCATGGGGCTGTGTTGTGGTCAAAAGTCTTTTTTACTATATGCGGAAGCACTTCTGAAGAGCTCTGTATTCTCCCAGCACCAGTAATTTACTATTCTCTTCCAAATACGTATCCGGAGAAATTGCAATATTAAATTCTCCTTCATTTTTTACTGCCAGAATATTAATATTGTAACGCTTTCTGATATCCAGTCCGCCTACAGTTTTTCCAGTCCATTCCTCTGGCACTTCTACCTCAAAAATCGCATGGGAAGCATCCACCTCCATATAATCAAGGATATGATCATCTGTGTAACGGATAGATGCCCATTTTGCAACCTGCTTTTCCGGATAAACCACCTTATCTGCACCATTGCGTAAGAGAAATTTTTCCTGAACATCACGTTCAGCTCTGGATATTACCAGTTTTGCTCCCAGTTCTTTCAGAAGGGAAGTGGTCTCAAGAGAATTCTGAAAGCTTCCTCCAATAGTCACAAAACAGATATCGTAGTTTCCAATTCCAAGGGATTGTAAAAATTCAGCATTGGTACTGTCCCCGATCTGGGCGTTAGTCACAAACGGAAGCACTTTGTCCACCCTTTCTTCATTCCAGTCAACTGCCATAATTTCATGCCCAAGCTGATTCAGCTGCATGGCAATATGTCTTCCAAATCTTCCAAGTCCAATAATCAATACATTCTTCATGATATTACTTTTCTCCTTCTCATCCAACTGTGATTTTCTCCAGAGGAAGCTTTGCATTTCCCTTATTTCTTCCTGAGAATACTGCATAAATCAGGGTCAGGCCGCCTACGCGTCCCAGATACATCAGTATGATCAGCACAACTTGTGAAAAAACATGAAGTCCCGGTGTGACTCCCAAGGTCAGACCTACCGTGCCCACAGCTGAAGCTGCTTCATACAGACAATCCAAAAGGGGAAGACCTTCGTATACGCTGATTGCAACGCCTCCACAAAAGAATAATGTAAAATAGAGCATAGCTATTGTGGCTGCATTTTTTATCACATGATACTCCAGTCTCCGTCCAAAAGCCCCTGCATTTTCCTGACTGCGAAAGGTTGCAATTGCATTTAAAATCAGTACCGTAAAAGTAGTTGTTTTCATTCCTCCTGCTGTAGAACCCGGCGAACCACCGATCAACATTAACAGTATCATAACCGCTTTTGATGCCTCGCTCATCTCTGAAATGTCTATGGTATTAAAGCCGGCAGTTCTTGTAGTTACCGATTGAAACATGGCAGCTAACAGGCGTTCTCCCGCAGGCAGGTTTTTCAAATCACAGGCAAAGAAAAAAAATGCCGGAAAAACAATCAGGCATACAGTAGTCATGAGAATAATCTTGCTTTGCATGCGGTAACGTTTAAAATTCATTTTATTCCTATAAATATCATCCCAGGTAAGAAAACCAATTCCTCCTGTAATGATCAGCAGCATAATTACCACATTTATAAGGATATTTCCGGAATAGCCCGTCAGAGACGGAAAGGCATTATCTGCTGTTCCCAGAATGTCAAATCCTGCATTACAAAAAGCAGAAACAGAATGAAAGGCTGCCATCCAGATTCCCTTCAGCCCATAATCCATCAAAAAAACCGGCAGCAGTAACATAGCCCCTGCTGCTTCAATCAGCAATGTTCCCTTTAAGATAAATCTCGTCAGTCTGACAATTCCCCCAACTTTAGGCGCTGAAATTGCATCCTGCATGGTGCTTCTTTGCATGAGGGATATTTTCTTTCCGGAAAGAAGGGAAACAGACGCAGCCACAGTCACTACTCCAAGCCCACCTGTTTGTATGAGTGCAAGAATGATCGTCTGGCCTGCCAGGGACCAGTAGCTTCCAGTGTCCTTTACCACAAGACCTGTAACACATACCGCCGAAGTGGCTGTAAAAAGAGCCTCATGAAACGGAGTCAGTGTTCTATCAACAGATGAAAAGGGAAGCATCAGAAGAAAGCTTCCTAAAAGGATCACTCCTGCAAATCCCAAAATTATCAGCTGAAAAGATGTCAGATGTTTTTTCTTATATGATTTTTTCGGCATAAATAATCAGAACTCCTTACGAACAATTACTTTTTTGTTGCATCCCATTATATATAATTGCCCTTAAAGATGGTATAAGAGTATCTGATTTCGTATTAAGATTGTATAAAGATGTGTAAAAAATCAAATCATTAAAGTACAATAAAAAAAAGAAGGCGCTATCTGCGCCTTCCCAGTCTTCCTTTAAAATCTGTATAACCAAAATCTGTAAGCTGCACCATAGTGTTATCGGCTTGTCTGAGCCAGATATCAGGTAATGGCATTCCGTTAAAGGTATTGTTCTTGCAGGTGGTATAAATGGCCATATCTCCAAACATAAGAAGATCTCCATATTTGGGAAGCCGGCCAAATTTATAATCTCCAATCACATCTCCAGACAGACAGGTGGGTCCTCCCAGACGGACGGTAATTCCATCTTCCCTCTCATCAGCTCCAAGAAGGGGCGGACGATAGGGCATTTCCAGTACATCCGGCATATGACAGGCCGCGGACGCATCCAAAATCAGGATCTCCATTCCATTTTTCACGATATCCTGCACTTCTGTCACCAGATATCCGGCATTTAAAGCTATAGCCTCTCCGGGTTCCAGATATACTTCTACCTGATAGGTTGCCCGAATATAGGCGATCAACTGTTTTAACTGTTTCAGCTGATAACCCGGTCTTGTGATATGGTGGCCTCCTCCCAGATTCAGCCATTTCATCTTTTTCAGATACTTACCAAACTTTTCTTCAAAAGCCCGAAACGTAATCACCAGATCATCGGCATCCTGCTCACAGAGCGTATGAAAATGAAGCCCTTCCACACCTTCCAGCAGATCTTCCCGAAACTCTGCCTTCGTCACACCAAGCCGTGATCCCGGTCCGCATGGATCATAAATCTCATGACCTTCCTGTGTGGAACATTCCGGATTCACCCGGATTCCCACG
>ERZ825137.2139-NODE-2139-length-23687-cov-5.347918_pt1 | contig 23687 bp, 19 predicted proteins | sample MGYA00519873_ERZ825137 | MGnify/ENA primary metagenome ERZ825137 (study PRJEB31778, sample SAMEA3449190) | human gut metagenome | biome: human gut; feature: human-associated habitat; material: faeces | place: United Kingdom | collected 2010/2012 ...
TTGATTTGAAAATATCTAACTTTTATGTTACAATCATCTCGATAAATTACAATAAATGTGTGAGATTAATAGTAATTTGTCATTTAGCAAGATGTTCGTAACATAAGTAATTTTCCGAACGAGGTAATAAATAAAAAGTGATAGAAATTTTAAGAATTCTATTGCTTTTTTTATTTTTACAAAGTATAATAAGTAGGAAAAGTATAACAAGTATAATTAAGGAGGCTAAAATGGAAAGAGATAAATTTGTAGGAATAAGTAAAGTTGGAGAAAAAGGACAAATTGTAATTCCAAAAGAAGCAAGAGATATGTTTGATATAAAGCCAGGAGATTCTATTATTGTACTTTGCGACAAAGAAAAAGGAATAGCTTTATTGAAGGCAGATGCAATAGAAGATTTAACAGATAAAGTATTTCCAAAAGGAGGAAATAAATAATGCTATCTATTGAAACAAAGAATTTAACAAAGAAATTCAAAGAAAAAACAGTTGTAAATGGAATTGAATTAAGGATAAATGAAGGAGAACTATTTGCTTTACTTGGTACAAATGGTGCAGGTAAAACAACAACTATAAAAATGCTATCAACACTAATTTTACCAACAGATGGAGAAATTAAAATAAATGGTTTAGATATAATTAAGGATAGACAAAAAATAAAAGAAATCATAAATGTATCTCCTCAAGAAACAGCCATTGCTCCAAATCTTTCTGTAAAAGAAAATCTAGAATTTATGGCAGGAGTATATCAAATACCTAATAAAGAAGAAAAGATTAATGAGCTTGTAAAAATGTTTAAATTAGAAGAAGTTTTAAATCAAAAAGCAAAGACATTATCAGGAGGATGGCAAAGAAAAGTATCTATTGCAATAGCTCTAATAAATGAGCCTAAAATATTATTTTTAGATGAGCCAACACTAGGTCTTGATGTAATTGCAAGAAAAGAATTATGGAATGTAATAGAAAAACTTAAAGGCAAAATTACAATTATTTTAACTACTCATTATATGGAAGAGGCAGAAAGTTTATCAGATATAATAGGAATTATGGCAAAAGGAAATTTAGTAGATGTGGGAACTGCTAAAGAACTTATAAAAAGAGCAGGTACAAAAAATTTTGAAGATGCATTCGTAAAAATTGCAACTGGAGGTGAATTATAATGAGAACACTAAATTTTGCAAAAAGAAATTTTAAGGAAATAATAAGAGATCCATTAAGTATAATATTTTCTGTATTGTTACCACTATTTTTATTATTTATATTTAAACAAATAAATATTCCAAACGAAAGTTATGAGTTACACAATTTTACTCCAGGAATTGTAGTGTTTGGATTTTCATTTATAACTTTATTTACAGCAATGCTTGTAAGCAAAGATAGAACATCATCATTACTTATTAGATTAGGTATAAGTCCGATGAAACCAATAGAATATATATTAGGCTATATGTTATCAATTATTCCACTTACACTAATTCAAAATGTATTGTTCTTTATACTTGCTATTGCTTTAGGATTAAGTTTTAGCATTAATATTATTTGGGCTATACTTATTTCAATAGTTGTTGCTATTCTTTTTATAGCAATAGGTATAATATTGGGAAGTCTGTTTTCAGAAAAGGCATCATCAGGAATATCAAGTATTGTAGTTCAACTTGTTTGCTTTACAAGTGGAATGTATTTTCCTAGAGAATTATTAGGAGATGTGTTTTCAAGGATATGTGAATATTTACCTTTTGAATCTTGTGTAACTATTATTAAGGGTGTAATGAATGCTAATTTAGAAAGTATAACAATAAGAAATATAATTGTTTTTAGTATATATACTATACTAGCTTTAATTATTTCTATTCTTATTTTTAAGGAGAAAATGATAAGTGACAATAAGTAAAACATAACAAGAAATTACAATTTCTAGGACTGATAATATGTTGATATTATCAGTCTTTTGTTATATAATAAGAGCAATTAATTACGTTTTTGTAGTATTAAAGGTGATGTTATATATGTCAGATAGATTAATTGATAATAAAGAATTAATGAAAGAATGGAATCAAGAAAAAAACATTTTATATAATCCAGCTGATTTGACTTCAGGTAGTAGTAAGAAAGTCTGGTGGAAATGTAAAAATGGTCATGAATGGGAAGCTGTAATTCATACTAGGGTTAAAGGTGTCGGATGTCCTTATTGCATGGGTAAAAAAGCAATTCAAGGAGTAAATGATTTTGCAACTTTGTATCCAGAAATGTTAAAAGAATGGGATTATGAAGAAAACGATAAATTAGGTATTAAACCAAACGAATTATTAGTAGGTTCAATAAAAAAAGTATATTGGATATGTAGCAAAGGTCATAAATATGATAGAAGTATTTATGATAGATTACATGGTCGTGGAAATTGCCCATATTGTGGAAATAGAAAAGTTTTGCAGGGCTATAATGATTTAGCAACTACCAACCCTGAATTACTAAAAGATTGGGACTATGAAGAAAATGACAAATTAGGCATTAAACCAAATGAAATTACTAATGGTGGCAAAGAAAAAGTATGGTGGAAATGTGAAAAAGGTCATGAATGGCAATCTAGTATACCAGCAAGAATAAGAAATGATAAGCTTTATAATCGTTGCCCTATTTGCTCTAGTTATTTAAGAACATCCATACCTGAAAAGATTATTTTTTACTATGTTCATAAAAAAATTTTCTAAAACTATAGCAAATTATAAACCTGAATGGTTAAAACCAAAAGAAATAGATATTTTTATACCAGAGCTAAATGTTGGTATAGAGTATGATGGATACTATTATCATAAAGACATAAAGCATGATATAGAAAAAGATGATTTATGCTCAAAAAACAATGTGAGAATAATTAGAATTAGAGAAAAGAAATCAAAACCTATTAACTCAAGTGCTATCATATACAATATAAAAATAGATAATAACACAGATTATACATATGTAGAAGATGCTTTATCTTTCCTAAATAGTTATCTCAACATAGATTTAGACTTTGATATTAGGCGTGATTTAGATGATATTATTAAAATGATTAACTTTATGGAAAAAGAGAACTGTATATCCAAAACAAATCCAGAGGTTTTACAAGAATGGAATTACGAAAAAAATGATAAACTAGGAATTACTCTAGATAATATAAGTAGTGGAAGTGCATTAAAAATATGGTGGAAATGTGAAAAAGGTCATAACTATCAAGCTATTGTTTCAAACAAAGTAAATCAACAAACCAAATGTCCATATTGTGCCAATAAGAAGATTATCATAGGATTTAATGATTTGGCAACAACTAATCCTGAATTATTAGAAGAATGGGACTATGAAAAAAATGATAAGTTAGGAATCAAACCAGAAAATGTTGTTCTCAATTCAACTAAAATGATTCATTGGAAATGTAAGAATGGTCATGAATGGACAACAACATTAAACAATAGAGCTAGAGGTTCTGATTGTCCGTACTGCTCTGGAAGATATGCTATAAGTGGAGAGAATGATATTGCTACATTATTTCCAGAATTATTAAAAGAATGGGATTACGAAAAAAACGACCAATTAGGAATTAAACCACAGAATGTAAAGAAAAATACAGATAAAAAAGTCTGGTGGAAATGCGAAAAAGGTCATGAATATAAATCTTCAATTGTTAATAGAACAAAATCAAAAGGAACTTGTTGCCCATATTGTTCTGGAAATAAAGTTCTTAAAGGATTTAATGATATAGCATCAACAAATCCAGAATTATTGAAAGAATGGGATTATAGTAAGAATACCATTAAACCTGATGAAGTAACTAAAGGAACTCATAAAAAAATCTGGTGGATTTGTAGTAACAATCATAGCTATGAAGCTACTATTCCAGCTCGAAGACGTGGTACAGGGTGTCCGTATTGTTCTGGAAACAAGATATTAGTTGGTTTTAATGATTTAGCAACGACGAATCCTGAATTATTGGAAAAATGGAATTATGAAAAGAATAATAAATTAGAAATTACGCCTAAATCAATTAGTAAAAGTTATAGTAAAAAAGTTTGGTGGAAATGCAAAAATGGTCATGAATATCAAAGACATGTTTATAACGAAAGAAAAGGCAGTGGCAGATGTCCTATTTGCAAAAAATTAAAACTATAATTCAGTTATAGAGTGGTTTATAAAATATCACTCTATATTTTCTTCTTAAATACTTGATTTTTATAAAATAATTTGGTAATATATTTATAACTTGAATGACTATTTAGTCATTCGTCAAGAGAGCTAACGAGTTGTAAATGTCTACGTCGTTGGCACCATGGTCTAATTATTTTAACTTAATAGAATAATCTGGCATAAATATCATTTAGAAATGGGTGATATATTTTTTATATTATTTTAAAGTGAATGATTTGTTGTGTTTAATGAAAATACAAGAAAATATATAAAAGATACCAACTTGATGTAAAATATAGATAAATATTTTGTCGAGGTGGTATTTTTTTGAATGAAATCGAAAAGAAAAAGTAAAATAAATATATTAGATTAAGTCGTAAATATAATAAAGCAATATTTTATAGAATTAATGTTAGAATTTAGCAAATTAACATATAAAAGGGATTAATCATATGTAGTATATAATTTAAGAGAAATAAAATTAAAGAATAATTTATAGTAATATTAAAGTTTACTCTTCTTTACAGTTAAAGTTATTTATATCTTGCATTTTATGTAAAGCTATGATATAACTTATAATAGTTGGTTATTGTACAACCTAGTATAAAATATACGGGGGTGCAATTCCTCCGTAAGAGTTTAGGAGGAAAAAAGCATGGCTAAAATTGTACGTTATAATGGTGAGAATAGGAGTTATTATAGTTGCTCTTCGCCAGATAAATTAATTATTGGAGCAACTTATGAAGTTACTAAGACTATTGTAAAAAACTCTCAGACTGATTATGTACTTAAAGGAATCGACGGTGAATTTAACTCAGTTTGGTTTGATGAAGTGCTATTTGAAAAGAAAGCATATATTGCAGTTTCAAATGAAATTCCAATGGTAGGAAGTAGATACATTTGTCAAAAAATTAACTATGCTGGTGAAAATGTTAAACTTACAAAAATACGTACAAGTATTATTAAGTCTGTTACTTGTATAGGAAATAATATCTATAACGTTAAAACTGCAAATACTTCTTATATTGTAAGTGTAAGTAAAAAGTAAAAGAAAAAAATATTAAATTAAAAAATGCAAAGGGAATATATATTAGTTATATACCTTTTGCATTTTTTTTTTTGTAGATGGATATAAGTTTGATTTATCAAGGAAGTTGTATAATAATTGAACTTTAGAAATGGTATTGACAATTATTATATTTTATAAATGCTTATAATTTTACATATTTTATTAAAAAACATGTAAAATGTAATTAGTTGTTGTTAAACAATTTTAAATAAAGATGACTAAATACGCAAAAAATTGTTGTTACTATTTGGATCATGACTAGTTAAAAATACAAAATTAATATTTATTTATCTATTGATATACATAATAAATTTAAATTTTGTATTTTTTTTATTTATAAAAATTATTTTAAAACGATTTGTAATTTTACTTTGGTCTACTTTATATAATTTCAAAACTCTACTTAGTCTAAATAGTAACTTGCTATATTTTAAAGTAATAAAAAAGTAATAAAAAAGTAATGAAAAAGTAATAAAACTTAAAAGCTTTGCTATTGTGCGTATAAATGTAGCTAGAAGCATAAGTAAATAGTTGAAAATAAAATTTAATAATGGTAATATAAAAGTATGAATTAACTAAAAAATAAGGTGGAATGTGAAATATTATATAACAAAAAATGCAGTTAAATTATAAATGCTTATTGTTAGTGTATACATATAAAAATAAATAATAAGGTAATAAGCTGTTGGTGTTAGAATAGATATATGGACAAGACTAATGAGGGGGATAAGATATGGGTGAAGATGAAAAGATTAGAAAAATTCAAGAAGAAATTAAAGGATATAAAGAGAAATTATATCAAGATAAAAACTTTGTAGCTGAATTAGAGGAAAATTTAACGGAAGATACTTGGGAATATATAAGTAAATTTAACCGTTATAATATAGCGTGCAATGAAGGTTATGATGAAGAGGAATATTATAATGAAGATAATGATATAGAAACATTAAAACTTAAACTTTTGCCATCAAAGGAGTGGATAGAGGAAAACCTTAAAGGTTATTATTCATATTGTGTTAAAATTATTAGTGATTTTGGTGCCAATATCGATGAAATTGATACTAAAGCAATTGAAAAATCAGGTATTGAAAAGTGCTTTAAGTTGTGGAAATTATGTATTTGCAAGAATAGACATGGTTGGAAACTTCCGGATGAGGTTGCAAAGGAACATTTAGATGAGTGTTTGTTAATATCCAAAGCAATGTTGAACTTTGAAGAAATTCCGAGTATTTTTGTTGAAAAATATCCAGAAGAATACCTAAAAATGGCACAAGAAACTGTAGGGGAAGATAATGAAAAATTTAAATATGTAGATGAAAGACTAATAGAAAAATATCCTGAAGAATATCTAAAGATGGCACAAAGTGCTGTTAAATATGAAAGTTATAATTTACAATATATAGATGAAAGGATAATAGACAAGTACAAAGAAGAGTATCTAAAGATGGCGCAAGAGGTAGTAAAAGAAGGTGACAACAATTTAGAATATGTAGATGGAAGAATAATAGAAAAATATCCGGAAGAATACCTAAAGATGGCACAAAGTGCTGTTAAATATGAAAGTTATAATTTACAATATGTAGATGTAAGAATAATAGACAAATACCCTAAAGAATACTTAAAGATGGCACAAAGTGCTGTAGGGTATGAAAGTTATAATTTACAATATGTAGATGGAAGAATAATAGACAAATACCCTAAAGAATACTTAAAGATGACACAAGATTTTGTAGGAAAAAATGTAAGTGATTTTCAGTATGTAGATGGAAGAATAATAGAAAAGTATCCAGAAGAATACCTAAAAATGGCATGGAAAGCTGTAGAATGGTGTGTGGATAATTTTAAATATGTAGATGGAAGAATAATAGAAAAATATCCAGAAGAATACCTAAAGATGACGCAAAGTGCTGTAAAATATGAAAGTTATAATTTACAATATATAGATGAAAGGATAATAGACAAGTACCCAGAAGAGTATCTAAGGATGGCACAAGAGGTAGTAAAAGAAGGTAAATATAATTTAGAATATGTAGATGTAAGAATAATAGAAAAGTATCCAGAAGAATACCTAAAGATGGTGCAAATTGCTGTAGAAAAAAATGCAAGTAATTTACAATATGTAGATGTAAGAATAATAGACAAGTACCCAGAAGAATACCTAAAGATGGCACAAGAAGCTGTAAAGTATGAAAGTTATAGTTTGGAATATGTAGATGAAAGACTAATAGAAAAATATCCAGAAGAATATATAAAAATGGCACAGGAAGCTATAGAAGATTATGAAATAAATTTTCAATATGTAGATGGAAGGATAATAAAAAAGTACCCAGAAGAATACCTAAAAATGGCACAATGTGCTGTAGAAAAAAATGTAAGTGATTTTCAATATGTAGATGAAAGAATAATAAAAAAATGTCCAGAAGAATACCTAAAAATGGTCCAAAAGTGTCTTAAAACTAATGTTAACGTATATAAGTATATAGACCAGGATGTTAGAGATAGTGAAGAAGTTAAAAATATGATGTTTGAAAATGCTAAAGCCATAGAAAGGATAAAAGAAAAAGCAAAATTTAAAGTGAATGATGAAATCCAAATGGATATATTCTATCACCAAATGATAAAGTCAATAGGACTAGAGGAAACTGAAAAACTAGTTGAAATACCAAACTTAAGTAAAGAAGAAGTAGAAAAGTATGGGCTTGAGTACGATGAGAGATTAAATGAACTGTTTGATAGAAAATACAAATTAAAGGGAGAAACAGGAGCAGTAATAGAGCTATTTAAAGCAGTAGATTTAAAGGAATATCAAGAAAAAGGAAAAAATATACAGTTTGAAGTATATAAAAATATAAATGAGATACTAGAAGAAAGTGATGTAAAAAATTTAAAAATGTCTGATGTTATGAAAATTTCATTAGAGAAAAGTGGAATAAAAAATGCAGATGAAGTAGTTTTGAAAATGGGAGGAAAACTAGATACAATAGTAGGAAATTTATCAGAAGAAAAATTAGATAAGACAAGAAATGAACTAGTAGCATTATTAAATGATAGATTAGCATCTAAGCAAGAACCAGTAAGAAGAATAATAGAGACAAAGATAAAAGAGAGTTTAAAAGAAGGAGAAGGAATATATAATAAAGAGGAAATAATAAATAAGATAAAAGAAGAACTAGCAAGAACAAGAGAAAATGGAGGAACGTATTATTCACCTCATATAATTAATCAAGAAGAAAAAATACTTCAAATTACTAAAGACTTTTTAGAGAGCAAAAGTGTAGAAGAAAAGTTACAGAAAAGTTTAACGCAAACGTTAAAAGAGCAAAAAGAAAAGATTGGAAAAGGATGGATAAGAAAAGTATTAGGGGTACCAGAAGAATTAAGTAAAGAAGAATATGAGAATTTGGAGAAAAAACTAGGAATAAAGTTAGAATCAAGTTATATAGCAACTGTAAAGCAAGGAATAGATGAAAGTAAGGCATTTGAACTATTACGAGAAAAGAGTGTACCGGGAGTGATAACGTATTTACAAATAGAATCGATGTTTTCTGAAATGAAGGCGCCGTATTCAGAAGAGTTTAGAAAATTTTATTCAAAGAATAAAAAAGAAATACTAGAAAATCCAAAAGTATATAGAGAGCTATCAAGAATGCATAATAATTTTGAAAGTATAGTGAATGATCCGTATGTAAAGAAAAAATACGAAAGAGGAGAATTAAGTTTAGAAAATTACATGCAAATATTAAATGATAGAAAGTATGTAAATGTAAAGCTAGGAAATGAAAGGTTTGCAGATGTAGCAGCAAGAGCAGGACTAGGAAAAGAGAAATTTGAGCATGTACAAGAAATATGGAAAAAAACAAAAAAAAGAGAAGGAACAACAATTCCACAGGTAAATGCAAATAACAAAAAATATAAAGGAAGAATATTAAGGGCAGATGAACCATTAAATTTGTTTGTAGGAAATGTAACAACATGTTGTCAAAAATCAGGAGATGTAGGAGAAGGATCAATGCAACATGGTTCAACAGAAAGAAATGGAGCAATATTTGTAATAGAAGAAACAGGCACAAATGCAGTAGTAGGACAATCATGGGTATGGAGAAATAACGGAAGAATATGTTTTGATAATATAGAGATAAATGATGATATACATAAAAAAATGTCAAATGAAGACGAAAAAGAGATACTAGAAATATATCAAGAAGCAGGAGAAAAAGCAATAAGAGCGGATAAAAAGGTAATGGAAGGATTACTAAAAGAAGGAAAAATAAGTCAAGAAGTATATGACGAAGTAGTATTAAAGGAAGTAACAGTTGGACTTAATACGTATAACGATTTAAAAGAAATGGAATATAGATTAGAGGATGGTAGATTAAAAGAAGCAAAAGAAATAATACTGCCAAAAGAAGAGAAAAAAATATATATAGGTGAATCAGCGAGCGGAAATGCCTGGATAGATTCGGGGGAAAAGCAAGTGATATTGGCATCGATGGAAGAAAGAGAAAAAGAAGAAATAGAAAAAAGAAAAGTGAAGAAAAAAGAGGATATAGAAGTACCAGTAATATATGAAAATATGAGGGAAATAGTGGAATGTAAAGGAAATAAAATATATAGAGAGTATGTAGAAAAAATAAAAAAAGTAGAAGGAGCAGTGTTTAGAAAAGAGCAACAAGTATTACAAGATTGTGATAATTATTATCAAATAGCAGAAAGATATGAAATAGATCCAAAGAAAATGGAAGTAAGTTTAAGTAGAGATGGAGATTGGTATGTAATAGGAGAAGAAAGAGAAAATGAATATTATATACCAGATATGGCAATGGTAGGAGGAACAAATTCACAAAGAAACGAAAAGATAGAAACAGATACAAAAGCAGCAACGTTTGAACTTGCATATGTGATGTATAAAAAACTAATAGAAATGGGAGAAAAACAAAAGACAGTAAGATATGAAGCAACAAAAGATACGTCATACATAAATACGAAGAGAATGGAAGAAAAGGGATTAGTAGAGATATTAAGTGAAGAAAATGACACATTTGAAAATAGTGACATTGAAATGAAAAATGTTGTGGTAAGACCGAATGTGGAAAAGTTAAAAGAAGAAATAAAAAAAGTAGAAAAGATGTTAAAGATATTAGAGGAAAGAGGATATCAGAAGACAAAAATAGATTTTGACAGTGTTGAAAGGTAAGGTACTAAAAATTGACAAAATCAATTATAACTAAAACAAATTTGCAAACATGCTATTTTGTATTTAATTAAAGTTGGTTAAAATATCTTTAAATTACTATTATTTTGGTTTTTTATAGGTTATAAATAATAACAATAAAATAAAGGGAAAATAAAGTTAAAGTAAAATATAAGAACAAATGTATTGACAAACAAATGTACATGTAGTATAATTTTTTTGTAAACAATTGTTCGAGGTGTGATATGATAACGAATTTGCATATAAAAAATATTGGGATTATCGATGATATTAATATTTCTTTAGAATATGGATTTAATGTCTTAACTGGTGAGACTGGTGCTGGTAAATCGCTAATAATTGACTCTTTATTGCTTTTAAGTGGTGGAAGATTTTCAAAAGAAATGATGAGAAATGGAGAGATATACTCTCTTATAGAGGCTTGTATATATTTGCCAAATAATGAATTTTCAGAAGACGGTAACATAATTGTCTCAAGAGAAATATATGAAAATGGTCGTAATCTTTGTAAAATAAATGGTAGAATGGTTACTGTTAGTCAATTAAAGAAATTTATGCAAAATATAATAGATATACATGGTCAATCAGATAACCAAAAGCTTATGCAACAAGCAAATCATATAAATTATATAGATAAATATTATGGTGAAGAATTACTAAAAGTAAAAGAAGAATATGCAAAGTTATATAAAAAGTATGAAGAAATAAATAGTGAATTAAATAAAAATTATGGTGATGATAAGCAAAAGCAATTAAAGTTAGATTTGTTATATTATCAGTTAAATGAAATAAATAATTCTAATTTAAAAATTGGTGAGGATGAAGAATTACTAAAAAGTCAAAAAATATTTCAAAACTCAGAAAAAATAGTAACAAATTTATCTAAAATTGATTCTTTACTTAATGATAAGATTCTAAATTCTTTAGATAGCGTAATGAACCTATTTGGAAAAATAAATATTTATGATGAAAAATATAATAATTTTCTTGATAGAGTAAATAATGCATACTATGACATGCAAGACTTATCTTATACAATTTCTGATAATTTTTCAAATATTGATTATGATGATAGTAAATTTGAAGAAGTTCAAAATAGACTTGATCTTATTTATAATTTAAAAAGAAAATATGGAAATACTATAGAGGATATATTAGATTATAAAACTAAATTAGAAGCTGAGATTAAGGAAATAGAAAATTTAGATGATTATATATTATCACTAAAGAATGATTTAAAACAAGTAAAGTTAGAAATGAATAAATTAAGTATTCAATTGCATAATATGAGAGTTGAAAGTTCCGCTATACTTGAAAAGAACATAACAAAAGAACTAAAAGATCTTGAAATGTTAAATGCAGAGTTTAAAGTAGAAGTAAAGTTTATATCAGATGAAACTTATAATAAAAACGGCTTAGATAGAGTTGAATTTTTAATATCTACTAATACAGGTGAAGAATTTAAACCTTTGGTAAAAATTGCATCTGGTGGTGAACTTTCAAGAATTATGCTTGCAATTAAGAGCGTATTTTGTGAAATTGATGATACTCCGATTATGATTTTTGATGAAATAGATACAGGAATTAGTGGCGTAGCTGCAGGTTCTGTTGCTGTAAAAATGAGGAAAATGTCAAAAATACATCAAATAATATGCGTTACTCATCTTGCGACTATAGCTGCAAATGCAGATCATAACTATTTTATTTCAAAAAGTGTTGAAAATGGAAAAACATTTAGTAATGTTAAAGTTCTATCTGAAGATGAAACTTTAACAGAAATAGCTAGAATATCAACTGGAAGTGTTTCAAAAATTGCTTTAGAGCATGCAATGGCTTTAAGAAAAAATTTAGTTAGTTAAATGATGTAGTAGATTCATAATTAATGCTTAATTTTTTATAAAAAAATTAAAATAGCAAACCGAGTAAAAAATATAAAAAGCACTGCATATGTAACTTTAAATTGTGATTGTTTTTAAAATGGCACAAAACTATATACAAATAATAAAAAATAGTGTATAATATGTGTATGAATATGAGGAGGAATAAAAATGAAAGAAGATGAAATAGAAAATTCTTGTGCAGCAGGATGTGCAGCTTGTGGTGGTTGTGGACATGATCATGGTGATGATGCTTTTTTACCAGAAGGAATGTCTCCAATAATAACGCTTACAGATGATGAAGGAAAAGATATTAGATTTGAAATAGTTGATGTTGTTGTTTTAGAAGATGAAACAGAGTTTTTAGTAGTTACTGAAGCAACTGAAGAACAAAAAGATGATGTTGAAGTTGTAATATTGCAAATAAAAGAAGAAGATGGAGAAGAAGTATATGATACTGTTACTGATGATGTATTAGCTCAAAAGGTATTTGATACTTTTATGGCTCAACAAGATGAACTTGATGATTCAGAGGAATAATATTTATGCAAGGTATGTTTAATGCCTTGCATTTTTTCACATAAAGTAGTAAAAAAAGTAAGAGCAGTGAAATTTTAGTGAAATGGCAAGATATTAGTTCACATTTTTTTATATTTGTGCTATACTAAAGAAGGTGAGTGGAAAATGAATAAAACAGCATATGAAATATTTGGTATATCAAATAGATTATCAAATTTAGCAAGTGAAGTTGAAGAAAAATTAAAGGAAGTATACGAAAATATAGATGAAGTTTGTTTATATAATCAAGCAAAAGTATTAAATGCATTTAAAGATGCAAATATATCACAAATGCATTTTGGAAAGACAACAGGATATGGATATAATGATGTTGGAAGGGAAGCAATTGAAAAAGTGTATTCTACTATTTTTAATGCAGAAGATGCACTTGTAAGAGTTCAGTTTGTAAATGGAACCCACGCAATTGCAACTACGCTTAGGGGGCTATTGATGCCTGGTGATAAACTTCTTGCAATAACAGGTAGACCATATGACACATTGTGTGAAGTAATTGGAATAACTGAGTCTGAAAAGTCTTTAAAAAATTATGGAGTAGAATATGAAGAGATTCCCTTGTTACCAAATGACGATATAGATTTAGAAAAAGTCGAAGAATCAATAAAAAAACAAAGACCAAAAGTTATTCATATACAGCGCTCACGTGGTTATGCATTAAGAAAGGCTTTCAGAATTTCTGATATAAAAGAAGCTGTGGAAAGAATAAAGAAGATAGATAATAATATTATAATCATGGTGGATAATTGTTATGGCGAGTTTGTAGAAAAGCAAGAGCCAATAGAAGTTGGAGCAGATATAGTTTGTGGTAGCCTTATTAAGAATATAGGTGGCGGTTTATGTGAAACAGGCGGTTATATAGTAGGTAAAAAAGATTTGATAAGATTATGTGCTCAGATACTTACTTGTCCAGGAATCGAAAAAGAATGTGGAGCTACTATGGGACAAAATAGAAATATGTTACAAGGAGTATTTTTAGCACCATCAGTTGTAAAAAATGCTTTAAAGTCTGCTGTGTTTGCATCATATTTGATGGAAAAACTTGGATATGAAGTGTTCCCAAAAGCATTTGATTTACGTGCTGATATTGTCGAATCAATAAAGTTTAATGATGAAGCTAAATTAATAAAATTTATACAAGGTATTCAAGCATCATCACCTGTAGATAGTAATGCTGTACCTTATCCTTGGGATATGCCTGGATATGATACAAAAGTAATTATGGCGTCTGGTTCTTTTATTGATGGTTCTTCTATAGAATTATCTGCTGATAGTCCGATTAGGCCGCCGTATGTTGCATATATGCAAGGTGGTCTTACTTATGAATCAGCAAAACTTGCAATTTGTAAAGCAGTTGATGGAATATTGGAGGATTAACATATGAAAGTATTTGTAATTGGTGGTGGCGCAGCTGGAATGATGGCAGCTATCACTTCTGCTAAATATGGAAATGATGTTACTCTTGTTGAAAAGACTTCAGATGTTGGAAATAAAATAAAAATAACAGGAAAAGGGCGTTGTAATTTAACATTTTTTGGAGACGTAGATGATTTTAAGAAGAATATAGTAAAAAATTATAAGTTTATGTATAGCTCTTTTAATAATTTTTCAAATAAGGATGTAATTAATTATTTCGAGGAAATTGGTGTAAAAACTAAAGTAGAGCGTGGAAATAGGGTATTTCCTGTAAGCGATAATGCTTTTGATGTCGTTAGTGCTTTAAAAAAAGAGTTAAAAAAATATAACGTAAAGGTAATATATAATACTAAATTAAATGATTTGATAGTAAAAGATGGTGTACTAGGTGGTATTGTTTTATCAAATGGTAAAGTTGAAAAATGTGATAAATGTATAATAGCTACAGGAGGAACTAGTTATAAAAATACTGGAAGTAGCGGGGATTGTTATGCCGTTGCTAAAAATGTTGGACATAATGTCATTGATATATTACCGGGTTTAGTTCCGTTAAGATCAAATGATGATATATGTAAAAAATTACAAGGATTATCACTTAAAAATATTGAATTTAGGCTACAATATGAAGATGGAACAATAATATATCAAGATTTTGGTGAAATGCTATTTGCACATTTTGGAATAACAGGACCTGTTGTGCTAAGTTCTAGTAGCAAGCTAAATCGAGAAAAAGATATAAAAGAAAAATTAAAAAGAAAAAGTGTAAAAGCAATTATAGACTTAAAACCAGCACTGTCTGATGAAACATTAGATAAACGAATATGTAGAGATTTTGAAAAATATTGCAATAAGGAATTTAAGAATGCACTTAATGATTTACTTCCTCAAAAGTTGATACCTGTAATAATACAAATTTCTGGTATAGATGAAAATAAAAAAGTAAATCAAATAACAAAGGAAGAAAGGAAATCCTTAGTACATGTATTAAAGAATTTAAGTGTAACAATATCTGATTTTATGCCAATTGATATTGCAATCATAACTTGTGGTGGAATAGATACAAAACAAGTAAATCCAAAAACTATGGAGTCAAAAATTATAAAAGGACTATTTTTTGCAGGAGAAATTTTAGATGTTGATGCATATACAGGAGGATTTAATTTACAGATTGCTTTTTCAACTGGTGTGGCAGCTGGTAAAGATTAATACGTTATGATTTTTATAACATATGCTAATAAATATATTATTTTAGTTAGAAGGGAGAAAGTATGGAAGATAAGATTTTTATAAAAGAAAAAAAGAAAATGCCACAGTTTATAGTAGTATTAGTTGTGGCAATTATTGGAGGATTAATAGGAAGTGCTGTAACTTATGTAGCACTAGATAAAAAAATTGAAAGTATTTCAACAAGTAATAGTAGTAATACAAATACTAATACCTCAAATGTAAAGTATGAAATAACAAAGACAGATAGCCCAGTAGTGGCAATAGCACAAAAGGCAGGACCATCAATTGTTGGTGTAAAAGTAAGCTATATGTCACAAAGTCTATTTGGTGGAGTGCAAGAAGCTGACGAAGAAGGTTCTGGAATTATATATAGTGAAGATGGATATATAATAACAAATTATCACGTTATTGAATCTGCAATAAACAATTCATCTGCAACAGTAGAAGTAACTTTAGCAAACAGTGACGAAACATATACAGCAAGTATAATTGGTAGCGATTCGACTACGGATCTAGCAGTTATAAAAATAGACAAGACAGGTCTTACTAAGGCAGAATTTGGGGAATCTTCATCTTTACAAGTTGGCGAACTTGCTGTAGCAATAGGAAATCCTCTAGGTCAGGAACTTGCTGGAAGTGTAACAGTTGGATATATATCAGCTCTAAATAGAAAATTGACTACTGACGGTAGGACTTATAAATTAATACAAACAGATGCAGCAATAAATCCTGGAAATAGTGGTGGAGCACTTGTAAATTCTGAGGGTAAGATAATTGGAATAAATACTGTTAAAATAGGTGCTACAGATGTTGAGGGAATAGGATTTTCAATACCAAGTGATGATGCAATTCCAATTATAAAAGAGTTAATAGAAAACAAGAAAATTGTAAGACCATATATTGGACTTTCAGGAATAAATATTGACGAAACAACAGCTAAAAGAAGTAATGTAGTTCAAGGTATTTATGTAGCACAAGTATATAATAATACACCTGCTAAAAATGCTGGAATTCAAAAAGGTGATATTATAGTAGGCGTTGATGGAACAGAAATTACAACTATGGAAGAATTAAACGAAATAAAAAATTCAAAGAAGGTTGGAGATACTATTACTTTAAAAATAAATAGAGCAGGAAAAGAAGTGGAACTAAAAGTAACACTTGCCTCTGATGATACTGAAAATTCAAGTATTACAAATTAATAGCTTGATGGAGTGACTAATTATATGTTGTTATAAAAAATATTAAAAATAAAAATAATTAAAAATAAAATAAAATAAAAAGATCAACCGTGACTTAAATAAAGTTATAGTTGATCTTTAATTTATATAAAATGTCCTATATTGCAAATTTAAAAAAATTTAATATACTCTATTTCCAGTAATATTTACTATAACAAATCCGTATTCACCATTTGTTATAGTATTTGAGCAGTATTCACATTTACCAGACTCTGTTATACTAATAGGCGCACCACAACAAGGACAATTTGTTATATCAAAAATATTTGAGCTATTGTTGTGGCTACTTTTAACACCATTTTTTCTTGCAAATGTAAGAATATATTTCATAACTAAGTTTGTATCTTTATATCCTTTTATTACATTTTTTGTGTATTCATCAATAATGTAATCTTTTAATGTGGCAATGATGCTAACATCTATAAATTCGAAGTCATCTTTTACTTGGTAGTCTATAATTTTTATAGAACTTATATTTATTTCATCTACCATGTTAATTTGATGTTTAATAACATATTCTTGTAACAACTTTCTATGATTATTAAATAGTACGTCATTTTCTAAAAGCCTAATTGTTTTCCAATCTCTATTTGTCCAAGCATTTTGTAATTTTATAAAAGAATCTTTTGCAAAGGATAAGAAGTCAATTTCATTAAATTTTATATCATTAAATCCGATTTTTTCTACTATATTTTGACTAGTAGTATCATAGTCTTTTTCATCGTCATTTAAACCATATCTGTTGTTAATCTTTGCATTATCAGTAAATTTTGGTGGCTTTAGTCTTTTATCTAAATAATTATTTATTATCTCAAGAAAAATCATAAATATTAAAAATCCAATAAAAAAATAAAATTTCCAACTCTTAGTAAGATAATCTAATGTAGAATTGCTATAATTTGCATATAATGTTTGATTAACAGACATTATAAAAATTAAAAATATAAGTATTAATTTAAAATATTCTTTTCTTTTCAAAATATCACCTCTAGTAAAAAAATAATTTTATGACATAAAATATATATCAAATTGATAAATAATAATTTATAAAAAAGTAACTTGATTAAATTAAAAATTCAAGTCACTTTTTTATTACAAATAGTAGCGCTTAACGTAGTCCTTCTATATTAGTAAGAACAAAGTCATGATCACCAGTAGTTATAACGCTTCCACAATATTCACATTGACCAGCAGAAGTAATTTGAGTTGGAGCACCACAATTTGGACAGTTCGTAGTAGAAATATTACTTGTTCCAACAACAGTTTTAACACCATTTTTCCTAGCAAATGTAAGTTTATATTTCATAGTCCAATCTTTATTTTTATCGCCTTTTACAACTTGTTTTGTAGTAGCATCAATAATATAATCATTCATTATAGCAGATAATGCAACTTCAACAATTTCTTTGTCACCGTCAAATCTATGAGCTATAATTTCAGCAGCATTAATATTAATTCTTTCTATAACATTTATTTGATTATTATTTATGTACTCTTGTAATTGAGCATTGTGTTGTTCAAATAGTTCATTGCTTTCAAAAGGTCTAATAACTTTCCAATCTCTCTTTGTCCAAGCTTGTTGGATCTTTAAAAATACATCCCTTGCCCAAGATAAGAATTTATCCTCAGAAAAATTAGGATCAGTTGTTCTTATTTCCTCAGCAATTTGTTTTGTGTTACCGCCAATTCCAGATGTCATATCTTTATATACATCTTTTACTTTATTAAGATCAGTAAGATCTTTTATGCTTGTTATTTTTCCTTTAGATTTACCGTAAAGATATAAGAAAATAACAAATACAACGCCAATAATTATTAAAGGAACAAGTGAACCACTTCCAGATGAAGATGAACTGCTGTAACTGCCACTGTAACTACTACCGCTACTACTTGAACTATTATCGTACCTATTTATATTACCAACATCTGCAAATGTAAATGTTGAAAATATTACAAAAGATAATACAAGTAATAAAATTGCAAAAAATTTAATATAATTTTGATTTTTCAAAATACCACCTCTTCTGACTATACAAGTCAAATAAATTGTATAATATAATTTGTCTAAAGTCAACGAATATTGTAAAATCTTTAAGACAAAATTTAAACAAAATTTAAACAAAATTTAGACACAATTTTGAAGTTTATTTTTCCTTTTTAACAATGATTACATTATATAAAAGAGGCCTAAATTACATTATATTATATAATTTAGATATGTAGCATAATAATTGCAATAATTTTTTATAAAAATCAAGACATTAATTTAAATTAGTTGAAACTGTAAAAATAAAAAAATATATATATAAAATAAATGTTGTTAATAAATGTTACAAATAAATGTTGTCAATATTTGTTGACTTGAAAAAATTTTTAAGATATAATTTATGTGTGAGAGGTGAGTTTTTATGTTTTGTCCAAATTGTGGAAGTTTAAATGATGATCAAAGTAAATTTTGTCAAAACTGTGGTAGAAAATTGATAACGGATTCAAATAATGAATCTTATGTTCAAAATGCATCAAATGTGCAACAAAATGTACCCGTGTATCAAAATTTACAAGCAAATCAGAATAATGGATATATAAATAATCAAGTAAATGGATCATATGCTAATGTGCCAACTTTTAGTAGTGCTCATTCAATTGCTTTAATGATTGTTTCAATGTTATGTTGTGGAAATGTTTTAGCATTAATATTTGCAATTTTATCGTTAGTTGAAGGAAATAAAGTTGCACAATTAGTAGCAAGCGGTAATGTTAATGCAGCAAGAGTATCAAAAGAACAATCAAGTAAATGGTTAAGAATGTCATATATATTTTTAGCTATTGAAATAGCTTTAATCTTTGCATATGTTATTTTTGCAGTAGTAGTTACAAGTGCATATGCTCCTTATTAGAAATAATTTAGGTGAGGAAAATGGTAGAATTTTTTAGGAATAATAGCAGTGTAAAACGAGTATTTAAGATATTTTTTATTTTTTGCATATTGCTTTTTGTTATTTTTGTTTTATATATTTTAAAAAATAATAATCCTGAAACAACTAGCAAATTTCCTCCTTGTTTTTTTTATAAGCTTATGGGAATTAAGTGTGCTGGTTGTGGTTTGACAAGGGCTACATATTATATTTTAAATTTAAATTTTAAAAAAGCTTTTTTCTTTAATCCATTAATTTTTTTATATATTGCGTATATTATTTATTTTAATTTTAGGTATATTATATGTAAAATGTTAAAAAAGAAAATATCACTTGATAACTATACATGCTCTCTTAGCATAGTTTTAATTATTTCAGTTTTATTTGTAATAGTTAGAAATACTGGTGTTTTCACATTTTTTTTATAAATATCGCAAGTTGTTTTTGTATTTTTGAATCTAAAAAAATTGTTAAAGAAGCTTCTGCAAAAAATTTAATGAGATAGTTATAACCGCACTAAACGTTTATTAATTTATTGATAAACGTTAAAATAAAAATTTTAAAATAAAAGTATTTTAAGAAACTCTTCTACTTCTGATAGGAAGAGTTTTTAGTTTCTTACAGTAATTATATTTTTGAATATTTAGTATAAATGTATAAGAAATATAAAACAAAAGTTTTAATTTTGAATTAAAAATTTGAATTTTGCTCTAAACTGTTATATAATACTATAGTATAAAATTAGATATAAGAGGTAGAAAATGGGCAAAAAAGTAATAATTGCAGAAAAACCTAGTGTGGCAAGAGAATTTGCTAAAGTTTTAAATATAAGTGGAAGAAATGGAAATGGATTTATTGAATCTGATGAATACATAGTAACGTGGTGTGTTGGGCACTTAGTTACTATGTCTTATCCTGAAAAATATGATGAAAAATTAAGAAATTGGTCACTTTCAACTTTACCATTTATTCCAAAAGAGTTTAAATATGAGGTTATTGAAAGTGTATCTAAACAATTTCAGATTGTAAGTAATATTTTAAATAGAGAAGATGTTGATGTAATATATGTGTGCACAGACTCTGGAAGAGAAGGAGAGTATATATATAGGCTTGTTGATAATATGGCAGGAAATCCAAAAAAAATGAAAAAAAGAGTATGGATAGATTCTCAAACAGAAGAAGCAATACTAAATGGAATAAAACAAGCAAAAGATATATCTGAGTATAACTCACTGTCTGATGCTGCATATTTAAGAGCAAAAGAAGATTACTTAATAGGAATAAATTTCTCAAGATTATTGTCGCTTGCATATGGAAAGGATATAGCCAAAAAATTAAACGAAGATAGAGTCGTGGTATCTATTGGCAGAGTAATGACTTGTGTGCTTGGAATGATTGTTGAAAGAGAAAGGCAAATTAGAGGCTTTAAGAAAGTAAATTATTATAAAATTCAAGGAAAATTTGGAAATAGTGAAGAAGAAGAGCTCTTAGCTGATTGGAAATCTACTAGTACATCTACATATTTTGAGTCAAATAAATTATATAATGAAACAGGATTTAATAAAAAAGAAGATGCTACAGCTTTTATAAACAGTTTAAAAGAAAAGTGTTCAGTAGGAATTATAAAAGAAATAACTAAAAAAAATACTAAAGATAATCCACCTCTTCTTTTTAATTTAGCTGAAATTCAAAATGAGTGTTCAAAAAGATTTAAAATAAGTCCTGATGATACGTTACAAGTAATACAGGAACTTTATGAAAAAAAGCTTGTAACTTATCCAAGAACAGATGCTAGGGTACTTTCAAGTAGTGTTGCAAAAGAAATAACAAAAAATTTGAATGGACTAGCAAAGTCTAAAATAGATGAAAAAATAAAAGAATATATTAATGTGATGATAAGTCAAAAGTATAAAACTAATTTAGAAAAGACAAAATATGTTGATGATAGTAAAATAACTGATCACTATGCTATAATACCAACTGGTCAAGGATTTGAAAATTATGAAGCACTTGGTGTATTGCAAAAAGCAGTATACCACAGTATTGTAAAAAGATTTTTAAGTATATTTTATCCTCCAGCTACTTATAGCAAAATTTCTTTAACTATAGTAGTAGATGGAAAAGAGGAATTTTCACAATCTGCTAAGATTTGTATTGATGAAGGATATTTAAAAGTTTTAAGACAAGATAAATTTGAAGATGCAAAAGTACGTGAGTTTGTACAAAATAAAGGAAGAAAAAATCAAAATATAGATACGAAAGATGTGCAATCAGAGATAAAAGATGAAACTGATAAAAAAGATAAAGAGGCAGATACTTTGGTAAAAAATAATATTGAACTTTTAAGAAAATTAAAAAAAGGTCAAGAGATAAAAATACTAGATTTTTATATAAAAGAAGCTGAAACTTCACCACCTTCTAGGTATTCATCTGGTACAATAATACTTGCTATGGAAAATGCGGGAAAATTAATTGAGGATGATGAATTAAGAGAACAAATAAAAGGACAAGGAATAGGAACTAGTGCAACACGTGCAGAGATTATAAAAAAGTTAGAAAAAATTATGTATATAAGTACTAATTCTAAAACTCAAATTTTGACACCAACAAAAAGAGGGGAAGCTGTATACGATGTAGTAAAGAGTACTATACCAGATATGCTAAATCCAAGGCTTACAGCTAGTTGGGAAAAAGGTCTTTCTATGGTAGCTGAAAATAAATTACCAGCAGATGAATTTATGAAAAAACTTGAAGATTATGTTAGAGTTAGAATTGTAAAATATAAAAAAGCTAGAAATGAATATTTATATGGGTACTAAGGTACGGATAAAATGTATATATATATAATGTGGAAAAAGTCGAATTTTTATATGTATTTATTTATTTTTTTACACTAAATTAACACAGAAATTTACTTGATTTTTTTCACATTTATAGTATAATATTACTGTGAATTTAAAAAGGAGAGATATATATGGATTTTGATATATTAGAAGAAAGAATGGAAAAAACAATTGAGCACTTAGAAGATGAGTTTGCAAAAATAAGAGCTGGAAGAGCTAATCCAGCAATTTTAAATGATATAAAAGTTGATTATTATGGAACAATGACTGATTTAAGTCAAGTTGGTTCTGTTTTAGCAACAGATGCAACAACTATTACAATCAATCCTTGGGAAAAAAATCTTTTAGGAACAATTGAAAAAGCTATCCAAAATGCAAATATTGGAGTAAATCCAAATAATGATGGTCAAATAATTAAACTATTTTTCCCACCAATGACAGTTGAACAAAGACAAGAAACAGCAAAACATGCGAAAACTATGACAGATAATGCAAAAGTTGCTATTAGAAATATTAGACAAAACTCAAATAATAAAGTGAAAACTCTTTTAAAAGATAAAGCTATTACTGAAGATGAAAGCAAAAAAGCTCAAGATGAAATTCAAAAAATCACTGATTCTTATGTTTTAAAAGCTGATGAAACTTTAAAAGCAAAAGAAAAAGAAATTTTAACGGTTTGATTATGAAAATAGAACAAATATATAAAGATGGAAGATTAAAATGAATAAACTCTCTTTTTTAGGTGAAACTCCTACTATTGCATTAAGAAAAGCTCAAGAAGAGTGTGGTGAAGATGCGATAGTAATCTCTACAAAAAAAATAGCTAATGCAAATGGCTTAAATAAAGATATGTATGAAATTGTAGTAGCTATTGAAGATGAAGAAACAAAAAAGAATTTAGTTTATACAAAATCAGCAATTACAAAAGCAAATGAAAATCAAGAAGCTATAAAAGCACAAGTTTATGATTTTAAAGAAGAAATTCTAAAAATGCAACACCTTTTAGAGCAAGTGCAAAAGTCTATTTGGAATCCAAAGAGTCAACTTTTTGATTTGACTATTCCTCCTGAATTTGCTCCAATGTATGATATTTTTGAAAAAAATGAATTTGATCAAGAGATGACTTATACAATTATGAAAAAAACTATTAAGCA
>ERZ825137.2149-NODE-2149-length-23614-cov-4.912984_pt1 | contig 23614 bp, 26 predicted proteins | sample MGYA00519873_ERZ825137 | MGnify/ENA primary metagenome ERZ825137 (study PRJEB31778, sample SAMEA3449190) | human gut metagenome | biome: human gut; feature: human-associated habitat; material: faeces | place: United Kingdom | collected 2010/2012 ...
AAGAAATACGGTTATGGTTACGGCATGCGGTATGGCTACGGTTACGGGGCTGAGAAGAAAGAATAATTTCCGGATTATTGTTTGAAAATTCGGGATAAAGTTGTTTATTTGCAAAAAGGAGTAAAAATTAGCGATGCGTTTGCGGTCTGAGGACATACAGATAATAATACGGATAGCCAAGGAAATCTATGGTGAGAATGTAAAGGTCTATCTTTTCGGTTCCCGTACGGATGATACCAAGCGTGGGGGAGATATCGATTTGCTTATCCGTACCTTGGAGGAAAAGAAAGGAGTTCTGGCCCGTATCCGCATGCTTTCCCGCTTGAAGCAACTCCTTGGTGAGCAGAAAATCGATATTATAGGCGATCACGAAGATTCTCTTGTCGCGAGGGAGGCTATGGCTAAAGGTATTCAGTTGGTATGACAAACAGGAAAGAAGAAATAAAGGAACGGTTGCAGCGTGAGTTTGAGGTTTGTGATAAACATATTTTGCGTATCACCGAAGCCTTGCGCGGACTTTCAGTTGAGTCTCCTGTTTCGGTTGAGTTTTATGCGAATCTGAGTCCGGAGCAAGTTCGGTGCATAGACCAGTTTATATTTCGCTTCTCAAAATTGCAGGATGCCATAGGTGCGAAACTGTTTCGTTATTTGTTGGAGTATCTGGACGAAGATGTCACGGCCTTACCTATGCGTGACATTCTGAATCGTCTGGAACGATATCAAATTATCCCCAGTGCGGACGAATGGAATTATATTCGTGAGTTGAGAAATGAAATTTCCCATGATTACCCGTTGATGGAGGACGATGTGGTAGCCATATTGAACGAATTGTTCTTAAAGGTAAATGATGTTTTTGAAATCTACCGCAAGCTAAAAACTTATTTTAAGGATTGATAAGTTCGTTGTGAATACTTGTCCCTTATCCCAAATTTAGCCAATTTCAAATAAATGAATTGGAACTATCCCTGAGGGGTGTGTCCCGATGTCTTTGCATACGGCTGCGGAATATCCCTTACATAGGTCTGCGCAAGTGCATAGTATAACTCTACGCTTCTCCCAAGATGAACTATATCAATTATCTTCGGTGGTCATAACTAGATACCTATTTAGAATCTTACACAATCCATGATAAATGATGGTTGGCTTTAGGGCTTGACGGGTTTAAAGAGACCGCTACCGTACAAACATTATTCATGTCTGACACACAATCAAATAACAGACGTATAGCAAAAAATACGCTGCTCCTTTACTTTCGAATGCTCTTTACAATGGCGGTATCGTTATATACCAGCCGGGTTGTACTGGAGACATTAGGGGTGGACGACTATGGTATTTACAATGTTGTAGGGGGTGTAGTCGCCATGTTTTCAGTTCTTTCAGGTTCATTGTCATCAGCAATAAGTAGGTTTATTACATTTGAACTTGGTCGTGGTGATCAAAATAAATTAAAAGTTATATTCAGCACCTCTGTATCTATCCAAATCGTTTTGGCATTAGGCATTTGGGTTATTGCGGAAATAGCGGGAGTCTGGTTTCTGAATTCACAAATGAATATACCACAGGAGCGGATAGTCGCCGCTAATTGGGTATTGCAATGTTCGATAATCACTTTCATGATTAATTTGATAAGCGTGCCTTATAACGCTACTATCATTGCCCATGAGAAGATGTCGGCATTTGCTTATATATCAATTTTGGAAGTCTCACTCAAACTTATAGTGGCTTATCTGTTATATGTCTCGTCTTATGATAAATTGGTTGTTTATGCTATTCTGTTAATGTTAGTGGCTTTACTGATTCGTTTAGTTTATGGAGTATATTGTAAACGCCACTTCGAAGAAGCGCGCTACAGAATAATGTGGAGAAAAGATATTTTCAAAGAAATGTTAGGATTTGCAGGCTGGAATTTTTTTGGAAATGCATGTTATTTGGTAAATACCCAAGGAGTGAATATGTTGATTAACATTTACTTTGGAGTGGCAATGAATGCGGCAAGGGGTATTGCCGTGCAGGTTGATGGAGCAATATTGGGGTTTGTGGGTAATTTTATGACAGCCGTGCAACCACAGATAACGAAGGCGTATGCTTCTGGAGACTTGTCTTATATGTTTAAACTCGTAAATAAGGGTACAAAATTTTCGTTTTATATTATGTGCTTTCTTATGATACCTGTGCTCTTGGAAACTGATACTATATTAAATATATGGTTGAAGAATGTTCCCAGCGATAGTGCGATATTTCTTCGTCTGGTTCTGTTTGCTTCAATGGCAAATGCACTGGGAAATGTTTTATATTATGCGATAATCTCCACTGGTGATATTAAAAAATATCAGTTGGTAGTCACTTCTGTTGGATTTTTAGTTTTTCCTCTCACTTGGGTTGCTTTCGTTTTGGGAGCACATGCCGCTACCACTTATATTATTTTCGGCATTGTTTATCTGTTTTTAAATGTCATAAGATTGCGATTCCTAAAATCGATGTTGGGATTTCCTGTGATGAGGTACGTAAAAGAAGTGATATTACCGGTTCTGATAGTTGGTTCCGCTTCGGTTATAATGCCGTTAATATTGGTATACTTCATTTCACCATCGATTTTGAGATTTATATTAGTAACTATTATAAGTATCATGTCCACATCGTGTTGCGTGTATTTATTCGGCTTAACCAAGGGCGAACGTAGCATGGTTGTAAATAAGGTGAATACGGTTGTGTTTAAAATAGTAAGAAAATGGATATAAAGAGTGGGATAAAGCAAGGCATAAAACTTGTTTTTGGTAAACGTCCGGTTCAATTATCGGCAAATATAGTTCAATTAGCTCCATCCGAGTTGTTGAAAGGAAGAGCCGCACTGATAACAGGTGGAACAAGCGGTATTGGTTTTTCCATAGCGGAAGCAATGTTGAATGCCGGCATAGGTGCTGTTGTCATAACCGGACGGACAGAGGAGCGTTGCCGGGACGCTGTAAATAGACTGTTATTATCTTCAGAGTCACGAGCCGACAGAGTTTATTACAAAGTGATAGATAATAGAAAAACAGAGACCTTTCAATCAGATTTGGTAAGTGTTATTGAGCTGTTGGGGGGGGTAAAAAAGAGCCTCTCCAATTAAGCATTTTGGTAAACAATGCCGGCGTTCAAGGCGCGCAGTTCGGATTTGCCACCGAGGAGGAATATGATAAGGTTATGGATACCAACCTTAAAGGTGTGTTTTTTTTGTCTCAGCTTGTAGGCAGATACATGGTAGATAATCATATAGAGGGCAACATACTTAATATTGCATCATCTTCCAGTTTACGACCGGCGGCAAATGCTTATACCTTAAGTAAAGTAGGGATTAAGGAGTTTACAGAGGGAATGGCTAAATCGTTAATTCCTTATGGTATCGTGGTTAATGGATTGGCTCCTGGACCTACTGCTACACCAATGCTTGTCAAAGGAGAAAATCCTAATTTATATATTCCTCATAATCCGTTAGGTAGATACGCGTTACCGGAAGAAATAGCGAACATGGCTGTAATACTTACTTCTGGTCTGGGACGCACAATTGTGGGTTCAATTGTCTATATGACAGGTGGGGGAGCCACTCTAACTTACGAGGACGTAAAATATCCATTTTAAAATTAAACATTTATTATATGGCGGTAAAACGTTACTATACAAACGAGAAAAACCTGTTGGTTATTTTGGCATTACTAAAGAGCCATAACATTAAAAGAGTTGTTACAAGTCCGGGTACTACTAACCATACTCTCGTGGCAAGTATGCAAAACGACCCTTGGTTTGAACTCTATTCATCTGTTGATGAGCGATCGGCGGCTTATATGGCTTGCGGACTTTGTGCGGAAAGTGGCGAGCCGGTGGTAATCACTTGTACAGAAGCTACGGCGTCAAGAAATTATATGTCGGGCTTGACAGAAGCTTATTACCGGAAACTTCCCGTATTGGCAATAGCTACTACTCATGGTGCTGACAAGGTGGGACATCATGTAGCTCAGGTGTTGGATCATACAGTGCTTCCTAATGATGTGGCTGTATATCATACCATACTGCCTGTATGTAATAATTCAAAAGATGTGGAAAAAGCAACACGCATTGTCAACGAGGCGATTCTTGCATTGTCTTATCATGGAGGAGGACCGGTTTATTTATGTGCCGAGACATTGGCCAGTCGGGATTATTCTGTAAAGGAGTTGCCGGATATAAGAGTTATACGCCGTGTCACCTATGCGGATAAGTATCCTGAATTGCCGGAAGGCAGAATCGGCATTTTCGTTGGTTCGCATAAAACATGGAAAGAAGAAGAGATACGGGCTGTTGACGGTTTTTGCGAAACGAATAATGCGGTGGTATTTTGTGACCACACAAGTGCCTATACGGGAAAATATAAGGTAAATTATTCATTGATAGGAAGTCAGGACCAATATGTGTCGGAATTGAGTAAACTAAGGCTTTTGATACACATTGGCGAAGTGTCTGGAGATTATTTTTCGGGGTGCCTTGGCGGAAACACGAGTGAAGTGTGGCGTGTAAATGAAGATGGGGTCTTAAGAGATCATTGGGGAAAATTACGTTATATATTTGAAATGAAAGAAGAAACTTTCTTTAATCATTATTCGGTTGGAAAGACTCCTGTATCTAATCACGTTTTGACTCAATATAAAAAGGAGTATAGTCGTCTGCTTTCCGGCATGCCGGAACTTCCTCTTTCCAAGGTTTGGATAGCGTCTCAAATAAGTTCTAAATTACCAACCAACTCAACGATTCATTTTAGTATACTGGGCTCTTTGCGGGCTTTCAACTTTTTTGAGCTGCCTGATGGGGTCAAGAGTGATTGCAATGTGGGTGGGTTTGGTATTGATGGCTCTACCAGTACGCTAATAGGTGCTTCTTTGGCGGATAAAAGTACTATTCATTTTCTTATGACTGGTGACCTTGCGTTCTTTTATGACTTGAATGCCATAGGAAACCGTCACCTCGGAAAGAATGTGCGCGTTTTGCTCGTTAATAATGGTGATGGAACTGAATTTCGTATGTATTGGCATCCTATATTCGCTTTTAGCAAGGAAGAGGCTGATAAATATATGGCAGCCGGCGGTCACTATGGAAATAAATCACATTCGTTGATGAAACACATGTCAGAGGATTTGGGATTTGAATACCTTACCGCGTCGACCAAAGAGGATTTCATTCATAACTCTGAGCGTTTTTTGTCAACAGAACCATGTGATAAACCTATTCTGTTTGAAGTATTTACAAATAGCGAAGATGATGATTTCGCGGTTCATGCGGCAAGAAATATAGTCATTGATAAATCAATGGTACTGAAGAGAGAAATAAAAGAAAAAATATCTTCAATGATGGGAGATTCAGTAAAAGAGGTAATTAAAAAGATTATCAGGTAATTAAGAATGAATTTATATCAGTTTACATCATATTGGAAGCGTGTCTTCCGTATTCTTTTTTCTTTTAAAAAGAAGGTTTATGTGGTATGCCAACCGGTTCATGCCAATTTGGGAGACCAGGCTCAATTAATGTGTACCCTTGATTGGTTGAAGAAAAATTATCCGGACTACAGTGTTATTCTATTAGGGACATTGGTTCCTACTCTTCATTTCGGCCGTTTGACTCTGCTTTTTCTAAATTCAATCTCCGCCTTGTTCACGTTGGCGGTGATGAAGTTGAAACAGGGAAAGGATGATGTGTTTATTGGCCACAGTGGCTATTTTTTTGTGGACCATCATCCGGGATATAAGGCTTTCATGGATATGATGCGGCATTTTCCCAATAACAAGATGATTATATTGCCGCAGACCGTAAATTTTTACACTCCTTTCATTAAACAGTATGTGTCACAAGCCTTTGCAAAGTCGAAGAATGTTACTTTGCTTTGTCGGGATGAAGTTTCGTATAGCAATGCGCAAAAGATGTTTCCTCATACCCGGCTGTTGCTCTATCCCGATATCGTGACCTCTCTTATCGGTACACGCAAGTATGAGAATAGGAGGGAAGGAGTATTGTTCTGCATGCGTGATGATATAGAAGCTTTCTATAAGCCGGAGCAAATAAAAGAACTGATGAATAGATTCGGAAATATCAGAAAGGAGATGATTGACACTACCTTACATGGTATCTCCAATAAGGAGATGGCTGACCATCGGGAAACATTAATCAATAAGACGATTGAAAAGATGGCGACTTATAGAGTTGTCATTACCGACCGTTATCATGGTACTATTTTCTCAGCTATTGCCTCTACTCCTGTCATTGTGATATCGTCTGCAGACCATAAATTGAGCAGCGGAGTGAATTGGTTCCCTAAAGACTTGTATAAAGGCTATATTTATTATGCGAAAGATTTGGAAGAGGCTTATACATTTGCCCAAGAGGTTTTGCATAGAGAAGGAGACGTTTACAATAATCCGGCTTACTTTAAGGAAAATTATTGGGACAAACTGGCTGAGAAAATTAAATAATCACTGAAGGATTGTGAATATGGAGTTGGAATATTGGACATTGATTTTAATAGTCTCTTTGTCGGTTTATTTTGGTATTTGTAGGAATGCCAACACAAATGCTAATAATAATAGTCTTATAAATGTAGATACGTCGTTAACACTTAAGGCAATAGCTTGTATGGTAATCATAGCGCATCATTTTAGCTTACGGGTGGAAAATGACGATTTGTTAATAAAGTTATTTGGAATGGGGGGGGGTACTTGGGCTTTAAGTATCTTTTTGCTCCTTAGTTCCTATGGTATTTCACAAAGTGAAAAAATAAAGAAATACGAGTTCAAATCATATTTCAAACATCGAATATTAAAACTATTGATACCATTTTGGGTGTGTATATTTATAGTTGTTGTATTTTATGCTATACTTTCGCCATCTATAACGGAAGAAGCAATAATTTCCAAAGCAAGATTGGGAGAGGCATTTCCTCATTTTTCTGATAGTACATGGATGGATTATTTTTTGTATATTGTAGGATTGAAATCGATAAGTGCAGGTAATTGGTTTGTCTTGGTAATTTTATATGCCTATATTTTATTTTATGTTGTAAGTACTTATATCGGGTATGATAAGAGAAGGCTTTTTGTCCTGTGCTATTCCATGGGACTTATAGCATTTGGGTTATTGACATCGTATTTGGATTGGCCGGCACATTATTGGAGGAATTTATGGGCTTTAGCTTTGGGGCTGTTTCTTTCTTTATATGAAAACGAATTATTAAAAATTAAACGATTGCGTTTTATTTTATGGCTATTTACCAATATTGTTTTGGTAATTGATTGGCTTTTTATACATTGTTGTGATTACACATATATCGTTTTTGCAAACCTGGCTCTTGTTTCTATTATTTTATTTCAGAGATTGTTTTCATTGTATAGCCTTAAGAAAAGATCCATTGTTCTATGCTTGTCCTTGATTTCTTATCAAATATATCTTGTTCACGGAGCGATACTGAATATTCAATGGTATATGTTCGGGTCGCATAATTCTTTATTATTGGTCGTCGTTTTTTCAATATTGTTGGCATGGTTATGTTATAAATTAAAGAATTATGTGCTATATGCGTAAGCGTAGCAATTAAGATTGTATGAAACCTTTATATTCAAAACAGTATCCTTTTACATATATTGTATTTGGTTTCTTCCTGCACCTGATAGCTTTTCTGATTGCAAATATGACAGGTTTGCAATTCGTACAGGCGTTTGTAGGAATGATAGGTTGGTGGTATATCATCAAAGGCTTTAGAAAATTTTCTTCAGTCCTTAGAATACCTTTTCATGGCTTCTATCGGTTCTTGTTTGTTCTCTATATTATATTATGTGCAGTTATGATATGTAGAGGATATACCATTGACTATCCATATCAGTGGATATCCATACAGGGATGTATTAATTATCATCTGTTTAGCCCATATTATATATTACCTTATTTTATGCCTTTTGTGGCATTCATTCCTGTAAGGTACTATAAGTTAGGTACCTCCGTCAGAATTTCATACGTAGTTGGAATAATTACTATTATACTTTTTGCTGTTTTTTATAAAGAAATATTAGCATCGTCTCTTCGACAAGCAAGAGGCTTTTCTGTGGAAGGAGACTATAGTTTCGGTGCGTTTATACCGCAATTTTATATAAATGTAGCTGTTATAGTATTATTTCGTAAATACATATCTAATAAAGTTTTTCTTATAAACTGTATTGGGTTGAGTTTATCGATTTTGGTGAATCTGATTGCTGCCAGGAGAGGTGGTTCCGCTATACAACTTATGCTTTTTGTTTTTAATTTATATTTTTTGTATAAATCTGTCAGTTCTAAATATAAGATATTGATTGTTGTTATATCAGCTATAATTATTATTGGATGTGTATATTTGTTTTCTGATAGTGATGTGTTCAATTTTATAAAAGAACGGGGACTCGAGGATACGAGGTCGGGAGTTGATAAGGCGCTATTGTCGCAAATGAACGATTGGGAGTTGATATTTGGAAAAGGGTTAAATGGAAGATATTATTATCCTTTGTCGGCATTGGAGGACGACTATTTGAACGGATGGCGATACGCTTCTGAAACAGGATTCTATTCATTGGTTCTTCATGGAGGATATTTGCTGGCATTCGTATATATTGCGGTGTTATTGCTACCTGCTTTGAAAGGTGTTTTTCTATCTAAAAATCTATTATGTAAAGCTTTAGGTTTTTATATCATACTTTCACTAATAGAGTTATATCCATTCGGATGGCCTTCTTTCAATTTTAAATTCCTTATGATTTGGATGGGAGTTAGTCTGTGTTACAATAGGCAAATACGTTCATTGAATGATAGACAAATCAAAGAATACTTTTTCTCATGAAGATACTTTGGATTACGAATGTCCTTTTTCCTGATATCTGTAAGGAAATTGGGCGGCAAGCACCTGTTACGGGTGGGTGGATGAAATCGCTGGCCGAAACGTTAGTTGAAGCATATCCGGATGTGGAACTCGCTGTAGCAGCACTTTATGGAAGCGGAAAACCATTGTTGGAGAAGAAAATAGGTAAAGTCACTTACTTTTGCCTGCCTTTTTATGAATATGAAACCGACTACAATCCTAAAATGGAACGTGTCTGGAAGGAGGTGAAGAGTAGGTTTAATCCCGATGTAGTGCATATTCATGGCACCGAATATCCTTACGGGTTGGCGTATGTGCGGGCTAACGGAGTGCAGAACGCCGTAGTGTCTATACAAGGGCTGGTGGGAGTCTATGCCAGATATTCATTGGGGCAGATACCTGTCGATACGCTTAAAAGATACAGGACTTTATATGACTATTTAAAGCGGTCCGTTTTGAAGATGCCCGGTGATATGGAAAAGCAGGGAAGACTTGAAGTGGATTATCTTTCCACATTTTCTCATGTTATAGGACGGACCGACTGGGATAAAGAGCACGCATGGGCGATTAATCCGGATTGTACCTATCATTTTTGTAATGAGACGTTGCGAAAGCCTTTTTATGATGAAAAAAACAGATGGAGTATTCAGGAATGTGAGCCTCACTCCATATTTCTAAGCCAGGCACATAAGCCTATCAAGGGCATACATAAAGTGATTGAGGCTTTGCCCATGATTTTACGCCACTATCCTGACACGGAAGTATATGTGGCGGGAGCTGATTTTACCAATGTGGACGGGCTGGTTAACAGGTTGAAATTCGGCACCTACGCCAACTATATAAAACACTTGATGCAAGAAAAGGGAGTGGCCGACAGGTTTCATTTCTTAGGAATGCTTGATGAGAATCAAATGGCAAATCAATACCGGAAAGCTCATGTGTTTGTGTGCCCGTCATCCATTGAAAATTCACCTAATTCGCTTGGAGAAGCTCAGTTGATAGGTACTCCATGTGTGGCTTCGTATGTGGGAGGTGTCCCAGCTATGCTCGAACATGAAAAAAGCGGGTTGATGTATCGGTTCGAAGAGCATGAGATGCTTGCGGCGGCTGTATGCAGGATATTTGCAGATGCTGATTTGGCTTGCCTATTATCTCAGAATGAACGGATGGAGGCGGCTATGCGTCATGATGGAAGCCATAATGCAAGGCGGACGTATCATATTTATACAGACATAATTGAAAGAAAATGAAGACCTTATTGATGAAATGTATTAGGGGAGGGTATAGAAAAATATTTACACCTCGCTTTGCGCGCTGGTCTTGGTGCGCAGATGAAGAACTGGCTGAGACAAATCGGTTGATAACTCAATTGTTACAATCGGACAAGCCTTGTTATATTGGGCGTATAGGGACAACGGAGGGGGCAATAGTACTCAATTATTTGACGGTTCATTCCAATAAGCCTTTGTTGTACAAGTTATGGGAATATATTACAGATGATACCCGGTTGCCGTGGTGGGATAAAGGGTTGCCTTTTGAGAATATGCAAGTATGCTCCGGTTTTTTTGCGGAAAATGTAGGAGTGAAAGAGATGGAGCGTTTTGCGGAACTTTATCTCAAGTATATCCCTACGATGGATTTATGCGGGCGGTTTTCCTATGCGGAAAAGTTCTATCCGTTTAGCGATGACTGTAAGATGGTACAACTCGAGAGTCTTTATCCGTTTTTTGTTGAACATACATGGATGGAAGCTTTGCGGGGCAAAAAAGTATTGGTTGTCCATCCCTTTAAAGAAACAATCCTCAGTCAATACGAGAAGCGCGAGCACCTGTTTCCTAAAGACAATTGGCTAACCGATTTTAATCTGACAGTTATTAAAGCCGTACAAACGGTAGCTGGCCAAAAGTCGGAGTTTAAAGATTGGTTCGAAGCTCTTGAATATATGAAATCTGAAATTCGGAAAGTTGATTTTGATGTAGCCATTATAGGTTGTGGCGCTTATGGTCTGCCTCTTGCCGGCTATGTAAAGGAGATTGGTAAAAAAGCTATTCATATGGGAGGAGGAACTCAACTGTTGTTCGGTATCAAAGGCAAGTGATGGACTGTGGATTATCAAAACTCGTGTTATCGCGATTTATATAATGAGTATTGGGTGCTTCCGAATTCCAGTGAAACCCCGACAGAAGCCCGAAAAGTAGAGGGCGCTTGTTATTGGTAGTCATCAACCGAGTTCTCATTTTTTTCTAATATAGTATAAACACTAGGCATTAGCGAATGAAAAACTTCATTCATCCACATTATTTTAATGTGGCAGCCATACGTTTATCATCGATGGTATGGAAAGTGATAAACTATTTTTCCGCCTATTGGTGGCGTGTGAACATAGGCGGTCGGTGCGTGTTCCGGGGCAAGACCATCTTTCGTTTGCTTCCGGGCAGTAAGATTACGATTGGAAGACGTTGTGCTTTCAATTCCAATCATCGTTCCAACCTTATTGGAGTTTATTCGCCCTGTATGATATCCACTATATCGCGTTGTGCAAGAATAGAAATCGGTGAGGGTTGCGGTTTCTCGGGGACAGTAATAGGAGCCGCCTTGAGTATTAAATTAGGACGGAATGTGCGATGCGGTGCTAACACCTTGATAACCGATAGCGATTGGCATGCCGATGATTCCCGCACCGGTGCCGACAAACCGGTGGAAATAGGGAATAACGTGTGGTTGGGGTATGGTGTGAAGGTGCTTAAAGGGGTGAAGATTGGTGACAATTCGTTGATAGGCGCAGGGAGTGTTGTGACCAGAGATATTCCTGCCAATGTGATTGCGGCCGGTAATCCTTGTAGAGTTATCAAGATTATTGAAAATGAAAAATAATGTAGTGTTTTTAGGTACCACGGCTAATTATACGTATCAATTTTCGGCAACTAATAGCAAAACCGAATTCATGGCAAGGGGGTTGGTCGAAGATGGTAGTGTCTGTAGTGTATTAAACGGAGTGATAGGCTATTCCAATATTAATGGAAAGGTTTGTATTGAAAAAGTAGGAATAGGAAAGGTTTTTACTTATAGAAAGTATGGGAGTCAATTAATAAGTTGGTTATTTAATATTCGGAATTTATATTTGGATTTAAAGAATCTAAGAAAAGTTGATTGCAAAAATATTATAGTGTTAGAGTTTCCTGACTATCATATTTATCTTTTGTATATTCTATTTGCAAAATGGCTTGGATATAAGACTGTTACAATATCCCATGAGTGGGGACCGACAGTGAAGAGCATACACTGGTTGCGATGGCCTTCAATATGGATATATACAAAGACGTTCGGATATTTGACTAATGGTATTTTGCCGATAAGTGAGTATATTGTTAAGCGTATATCTCATTTTAATAAGCCATATTTGAAGTTACCGATTATGGCGGATTTTAGTATTCAATCCAATGGTGTGGAATCAAAAGAACATTATTTTCTATACTGCGTGTATGCGGCTTACCAAAGAGTTATAACGGAAGTTATTGATGCGTATTCAAAGTATTTAAACCAAGGCGGGGATTATAAATTGATATTAGTACTTTCTGGAAATAATAAGCAGATTGGGGCAATTAAAAAACATGTTTTGGAAATGAAATTAAATAATAAAATTGAGATTAAAAGTAAAGTCCCATATATAGAATTAATAAGCTTATATGAAAAAGCGTCAGCCCTTGTGATACCTTTGGATCCTTCTCATGAACAAGATGAAGCTAGGTTCTCTCAGAAAATAGCGGAATATTTGTCATCTAAAACAGTTGTTATTTCTAATAACGTAGGTGAGATTAAATATTATTTTAAGGACAAAAAAAATATTGTGCTATGTAGTTACGACACAAGTGGTTTTGCGAATGCTTTTAAATGGGTTTCGACACATCCAGAAGAATCAATGGCTATAGGAAAGGAAGGATATGAGTTGGGAGTTGAAGAGTTTAATTATAAAACTTGGGGGGTACGGCTTAATCAGTTTTTCTCAGAATTATAATTTTCCTCTATGATATGCATAGCCGAAAAAGATTACAACAGATTTTTTGATCATATTTCTTTTGGTACAAGCGTCTGTACTATGAGTTGAAAGTGAATATAAAGTCCAATAATCTGGGACCCGGATTCCAACTGATATATTTGGGATCGTTGGTTCGAATAAAAACCAATTGCCGGATTGGCAGGAATTGTACTATGTTGCTAGAGGAGGTGATTAAGAATAAACATTTTTTGGCTGACGAGGAGTCTATTTCTATCGGAGATAATTGCTATATAGGTTTAGAAGCTAAAATATTCGGTTCTGTGAAGATTGGTAATAATGTAACGATTGGGGCAAACATGGTTGTGACTAAGGACATCCCCGACAATGCGGTCGTGGGCGGTATTCCGGTGAAAGTAATACAGATAAAGGAACAAAAGGTTCGGGGGGACAAATGCTTCATTTTCATTTTCAGTAGGTATGTAGCCGTTTCTTCCCGTCTGGAAAGGAGGGCGGCATGATAACCTCCCGGCAAGACCTCTGCTTCTATCTTTCCGAGGATTTGAAGCGTTACGGCGGCAAGGCTCCCTCGTGGAAGGATCGGATTCTTCACAACGAATCGTGGTATATCTATCGACTGGTGCGCCATCTCCGTTATATAGAGTATTATGGGAATTGCCACAGCAGGCGGCATCCTCTGTTTTTATGGCATTTCTACCGGTACAAACGGTTGAGTTTTCGCCTGCATATCACTATCTATCCCAATACCATTGGTCCCGGACTTCGCATTTACCATGCGGGAGGGTTCATCCATGTGGGACCTCGTTGCAGGATAGGCTCCCATTGCACACTGTTACCCGGAGTGGTGTTCGGGAACAAGCATGAGGATGCGTCGGAAGGCGAGATGGTGGTGGGCGATAACTGTTACTTCGGTCTGCAGGCAAAGGTATTCGGACCGCTTGTCATAGGCGATAATGTCACTGTGGGGGCTAACTCCGTGGTGACGAAAGATGTACCCTCCGGAGCGGTGGTAGGCGGCGTGCCGGCCAAGGTGATAAAAATGCAGTGATTTACACTCATTACAATAAATAGTTGATTATTCGTAGAGAAATTATCAAATTTACGTTATCGCAACAGCCGTTGCTGTAACCGCTGTTGCGATAACCATAAGATAGCCGTATTGGGCTTGGGCGTCAGTGCCGTTCTAAGTACCCGAATGCGGCCTGTGCGTCGAAGCAGGGACAGGCCTTGGGCGTGGTGCCCGGCATATCCCGGTGTCCGCATATCCTCGCATCGGGAAACAGTTTCAGCAACTTCATCAGCAAGAGGGTCAGTTGTTCGGTCTGCTCTTCGGTACGTGTGTCGGCGGGGTGTCCTTGGTCATCCAGTCCTCCTTCGTAACAGATCCCGATGGAGCAACGGTTGAAGGGTCGGCAGTGGGCTCCCACCTCCAGCAGACGGCGGTGCTGGCTGAGGGAGCCGTCGCGGCGGATGTAGAAGTGGTAGCCTATGGTGCGGAATCCTCTTGCTTTATGGTCGCGTAGGAGTCGCTCTACGGTGTATCCACATCCGGGAGGGGTGGCGGAGCAGTGGAGGATGAGGTAGCGCACACTTTGCGCCGATTCCATCATCAGTCCGCTCTCTACTTCGGTAAGGAGGCTTCGCTCATTGAGTATCTCCTCTCCACCCACGGTGACGGGAAAGGTGCCCCGTATCATGCTATGCCCCCTTTCAACAGGAAGGCCGTGATGGCACATGAGGCGGCGGCTGTCAAACCGGTGACATCTCCGACGGCGCAAGAGGCCAGTCCGAGGACACCCGCCAAGCTGCTGAGCAGGGTGATGATGATTTTGTAAGCTATACTCCATTTGGTGCGTTGTTGTCCGTTCATAAATTAAAAGTTTTTAAAGAGTTTGTAATCAGTTCTGTACATTCCCGTCCACTAAAAACGGACGGGTTAAAAGTTGAATAGTTCCGGGTTCACTTGAATTAGGGAGAATATTGCTGTTCTTGGAATTCGGTGGGTCGAAGAGGCTATGGAGGCGCATTCCCTTAAAGCATCAGGCAATGTGGTGTCCGTCCGGAGGAGCGGGGGGGAGAGGCTCATGCGTTGCCCCTCCCCGAAGACATCTCCTGAAGGGTACAGGCTTAGATTCCTTCTATGCCACCTCCGCCGGTGTTGCCGGAATCGTCTCCCGGATTGTCGCTCGGGTTATCGCTCGGGTTGCCGTCGGTGGGAGAACCGGCAGTCAGCGAGTAGCGTCTGACTACTGCGTCGAGGTTCAGCTTTCCGGTGGCCAGCTCGCCTGTGGCTCGGGCGCGGAGGCGGATACCCGCCACATGCTTACTTACGGAGAATTCCTTTTCGCTTTCGGAACCCCCGTTGGTGCGGAGACCCACTGAGAAGATGGCCAGGTCGTCTATTTTTACGTTCTTGCCGTCGAGTAGCAGTTCTTTGATGCAGGAGACCATGTCGGTCATGATTCCTTTGATGACTCCGGGCGAGTAAGGCGAGTTGTGCGAAGCCATGTGGCGGGCCAGGGTGTCCAGGTCGTAGGTTTCATCGGCGACAGGGCGCGGGTACCATTTCAGATAACTTTGGCTGTTGGCCTCGTTGGTGTTTTGGTAAAGGGTGATACGAATCATAAGAGGTAAGGTTTTAATGGGTTGAACACTATGTTTTACACCCTCAAAGATACGACACCGTCCGCGGACACTTAGGATTTATGCGACTTTAGCGTACGCCCGTGTCCGGTTCTCCGAGAAACCGGCATATCAAGCCCGTCTGTCTCGGGGTAAATAGGCGATTGTGCGGCTGGTATCGCGTTTCGTCAAGGGCTTCCCTGAGCGGCTGGCAACGGTTAATCCATCGCATCAGGCGGTTCACCGCCGTGTGTGGCTCGGTGTCGGGGAAGTAAAGCTGGGCCAGTTCCCGTTTTGTGTAAGGTCTTATTCTCATATCTGTCTGTTTTTTTGAGGACTATGGGTAAACTAAGTCAGGAATCAAAGGGAAAGGCACCAATCCGTTCCCGTGTAAGGCGTGGAAGCCGTCCACCGGTGTCTTGTACACTTAGGGAGGACGTTCAAATACGTTGTTCAAGTATGCCGAACGCGTTATTTGCCACTTGTAAAGACGTCAGTTGTGCGTTACAAACACGTCACTTATGCACCGTAAACACGTCAGTTACATACTCCGAACACGTCATTTCCCGGAGCTGTATACATCGGTTGTTAGGATGTTCCGTTTCGCCGGTCTGCCGTGTGGAAGGTACAGATTGTACGGATGATACATGGCTTTTAGTAAACTCTCATATATACGATTAATATTAATAATATAATTATTTTTTCTTCGTGCGCGCACGTGAAAGTCTATAAAACATCTGTCCGATCTGTATCATCTGTACTTTTTGCCTCTTCCGCATTGTCGGGAAGGGAATGCAGAGCCAGCGTTTTCTGATAGCCGGCCATCTCTTCCCCGCTGCGGGGCACCACGATGAAACCGCGTACGTTGTCCTGTTTCCTACGTTCGAACCCCAGTTCGGTCATGGCGCGGCCCACGTTAATGGCGTTGAGTTTCAGCGAGGGATTGCCGCCAAGGTATTGCAGGAGTCGCGCTGTGGGCATGAACTGCCCGTGCTCCGTGTGGGAGGGCTGTCGGAAGTAGAGCAGGATGAGCTCCCGCTCGAGGTTGGGCGTTTCGTATCGGCGGTTGTGGCCGGCCAGTTCCCTGATTTCCTCGTTGGAGAACCAGAATGGGAATCCGCTATGGAGCAATGCCAGGGCTTGGCTGTAGATGCCCTCGTAGGCGAACGGGTATTTGCGGGGCGATCGGATGCGTTCCACTTCGAACGGCAGCCACCGGCGGTTGCCCGTGGGGTCGGAGAGAAACTGCGTGTTGTTGCCTGTGCCGCAGAACGAGGCGATGTGCTCCCGGTGTTCCGCATAGCGGGCGTAAGCAGCCCGCTCGTCCACGGAAGGCATGGTGACGGCCGCCTTCAGTTGGTTCAGTTCGGTAGGGCGCATCGTGTCCAACTCCTCGCAGCACACCAGTGCGTATTGGGTGAGTGCCAGCAGGTCGTCCTTACCCATCCGTTGCGAGTTTGTCTTGGTATAGAAATAACCCCGCAGTTGCGGCGGCAGCAGGTGGTTGAGCCAGGTGGTCTTGTAGGTACCCTGCGGGCCGATGAGTACCAATATTACATTGTTCACCACATCCGGAAGGAGCCACGAGGCCACCATGCCCACGAGCCATTTGCGCAGGTAGCGTGTGAAACGTTCCTTGCATTCGGCCCCTCCGGATACGGTGACCGTATCGGCCAACTCGGCGATGTAGTCGGGGTCGCTTTCTTTTCGGGGCGGCAACTCTTGCAAGTAGTGGCGGAACGGGTGATAGTTGGGTACAAAATCCGATTCCACCACCCGGTATAGGTCTTGTGCGCTGACGCGTGCCGTTTGTGATAGCTTGCTCCAAAGTGTGTTTAGTACCCGGTCGGTGAGAACCTTGAATTCTTCGGGAGCAGTGCCGTTTGCCGAAGCCGACGGGGCGAATTCCACCCGACTTGTAATGACATTGTGGCGTAGCCGGACGCATGCGGAAAGGAATTGCCTGATGCTGTCGATGGTAGCGTAAGGTCGTTTGCCGCCCTCTTTCGTGCCGCCCTCGGTCTCCGATGCTCGGGTTCCGAACTCTTCCGTGCGCTGGTAGCACGAGCGGATCACCTGCTCTGTGTCGGCATATTCGGTGAATCGGTCCGCCGCCCAGTGAATGGCCGTATCCGGCGGAATGCCGTACTGGTTGAGCCGGTATCCTAAGCGCATGATGTAGTCGTTGTGGCGGCCCGTGGAGAAAGAAGCCCCTTCGGCTTCCAGTTGCGGCATCAGGACGGTATCGAAAAGATGTTGCAGGTGTTTTCGGCCGTGCTCCTTGATACGCTCCTCTTTCTTCGTGCGCTCCGTGTCGCGTTCGGCTGCGTCTATCCATGCAGCGGTGAAAGGTGTGGCGGAAGGATTGAAAAAGATATTCGGGTCGTGGCACATCCCCGATAGTCGGGTGATGTTTTTGCATTGTCCGTCGGGCTCTATGTCCATTAGAGTGCCGTAATGGCGGTTAGTCGTCAAGAACGCTTTCCGGTAAAACCGGATTTGCTGCTCCAAAGAATACGAGGTGTCTAATTCATAACGGAAGAGAATGCGCAGCCCTTTGCCCGAGATGGTGGTGTAGACTAACAGCGTATGTGGATCGTTCTCGGCCCGCCCGCGCAGCTCCTCCATTTTCTCGGACGGCAGATGGTCGAAGTCTGCCATAGAAAGGCCCGTGAGGGAGACGATATGCCGGTGTTGCTTGCCTCCGGTAAACCGGCAGGCCGGCGCGAAGCAGGGCGAGGCCTCTTTCAGCGTGCGGTTTTCCGTGGAACGGTAAGCGGTGGTGAGAGAAGCCAGTCCGGCGTCCTCCTTGATTTTCCGGATGATGCCGGAAAGGCTCTCCTCCATTGGTGTGACGGAGGTGTAGCCCGAAAAGGTAGTCAGATTCATCATAAATTTGGATTTTTTTTGTCAATACATCGGTAAAGATATGGGAGTGGGGCGGACGGCGCAAAAAAGTGTGTCCCACTAGTAGAACACAGAATAAAGGAAATTTAATAACTATTTAGATATATATGGAAATAATTGAAACAAAAGAGAAGAAACCGGTATTTATCGCCACACCCCGTTTTGCGGCGTTGGTGTCGGATCTGCTCCGTGGCGGGGCGAGGGGAGGAAATTCCATCCGTTCGTTAGTGGCCGGCCATATCAGCCGGAGGACGCTTACGCGAGTCTAAGATGGAAAACGTTTAAGTTTGGCGCAGGGTATCGCTATTCTCATTTTTCTGATAGGGCGCGAGGTGACTTGGGAGAAGAAGATGTTTGTCTTCCTGCGTTGTCTGGATGCGTTGCTTCAGGACTACCGCGACATGTATGGTCGGGAGGGGGACACGCTTCCGGATAGTTTGGAGGAGGAGTTTCGGAAGTGGAGAAACGCATTATGAGCCGTGACTCTTTTTTGTTCGTTCGGATTTGATTCTTTTTTCCGTTGTCCGTCTGGGCTCAGTTCTTTTCCTCTGATTCAGGTTTGTGGCAGCTGGTCGTTACTTATATAAATCACTATATTTTAAGAATATGTTAAATAAAATCATCTGGGGGGGGGTAAAAATCAGCCTCTCCTTCTCTTGGCTGTGGGATAAGTTCTGGGCTTTTTTTTGGAAGCGGAGTATGAAATATTGTGGCCGGGGAGTCTATTTGCGTCCCATGTCGAGCGATATAAAAGGCCTATGGAATCTGAGCGTCGGTGATGGAACAAGCATTCCCAAGGGAAGTACGCTCTATTGTACGGAAGCTCCGCTTATAATTGGCAGGAAAGTAATATTTTGAAACTATCGTAATAAAAGTTCATAGTAGTGTAATAATGGAGAAATAATTTACAATAACAATGAAAATAGCATATCAATTCTCCGTACAAGGAAAAGGCTTTCTTGCATAGACGTGATTGTTGGCTGAGATTGGGAGAGTTGACACCTTTGCATTATTTAGAATACAAAGGATATATTGAAATATTTAAAGAAAATGACTTTTAGAAGCTTATAGATGTGGGTAAGATGTTTGCTCCCAAATTTCAGTCAGGTATTTCTGATAGTTTGATTAATAAAATCGATAATTCTAGAGTAGAATAAAAATATGAAATTAGCAGTAATAAACAGCGATTCTAAGGAATTCTCATATGGAGGTGTAGCCCCTATCATGCGCAATATGCACGAAATTCTTTGCGGGGAGTTTGATGTGGAATATTATTATTTGCCAGATTCATGGAAAAATTTTCCGGGTTTAGGGCGTTTTAAAATGATGATTTATCTTTGGATGCATCGAAAAGACTTGAGAAAGTGCGATTTTATATTATCTCATATTCCTGAAGGTTCTTTTGTTGTTTCCTATATGGGTGTGCCGTATTCTCATATTTATCATGGTAATGATAATCCCATGTCACAATCAAAATATTGGTTCGGCAAATACTTCGCTTTTGTCTTTAATATGTTCTTTAAGCGGATTGAGAAAACTTGTCCGTTAAAGTATACGGTAGGGCCAGTGTGGGATGATAAGAAGAAGCTGTTTAATCCGATTAGTCATTCAATTAAACCAAAGCCATATGAACAACGGAGTGGTTTCATGTTTGCGGGCAGGCTTGAGCTGATTAAGAATGTGGATAGGTTGATTTCAATATATTCTCAGTTGCCGGATGGAATTCAAGAAAATAATCATTTTTTCATTGCCGGATATGGAACCCAAGAGACAAAGCTCAAAGAACAGGTTAAGCGGTTGGGCTTACAGAACAAAATTCATTTTCTTGGTAATTTACCTAATGAGAAGTTGGTGGAAGAGGATTCAAAGCGCAAGATTCTTATTATGGCTTCAACGCAGGAAGGATTGCCTACAGCCATTGCGGAGGCTTTATCTGTAGGGTTACCTGTGATTTCGACCAATCCCGGGGATATTGGTATAGTTCTTAAGAATGATTATAACGGTTTTGTATTTCCTCTTGATTTCAAGGATGAAGACTATGTTTCTGCAATTGAAAAAGTATTGTCGGATTATGGGAAGTACTCGACAAACGCGTTGGAAAGTTCTAAGGTGTTTAATGCTGAGACAATTACTCGTAATGTTATTAAGGATATAAATAATGTATTAAACACAAAGAGGTGAAAAAGATAACTGAGGGATACTTCAATGAGATTACATTATTGAAAGTAATGGCCACATTCCTTATCACATGGTTTCATTTTAAATGGACAGTTCCAGAGATATTCTCAAATCTTTTCGTTGGGGGTGCGATTGGAAATACTTTGTTTTTTTATACCAGTGGATATTTACTTCATTTTAGGGGAGAAAAATTTCGAGGAGAGTGGTTACTGAAAAAGTATATTAGGATAATGCCATCCATATGGGTATTTACCCTATTTTCGGAAGGTAATCTTGGTAAATGGTATAACCTAATATATCCAACAAACTTTTGGTTCGTAAATGTGATTTTGTGCTATTTTGCCATTGTATATTTGGTACTTTTTGTTAGAATCCCTGCTTTTAGCAGGTTGAATTGTGCTTTTTTTAACAATCTGGGGGGGGGTAAATACTTAATCAGCCTAATGTTTTTGGCTTGTGTAACTCAAATTATATGGTTCTATATTTTCATTTATCCTTGCGAAAAAATCGTAATGGATGAAGGCGGTTTTAAATGTTTTTTTTTCTTTTTTTTCTTTTTGTGGGGTTATTGGGATAGGCAAAAAACAAGTATTTGGCGAGGTAGCGGATATTCAGCGTTGCTGTTACCTATTGCGATAATCGTGTTCTTCGCTTATAAAAAATGGGCGTTGACATACATGTTTTTATTGTCGTTGCAAGTCTTTCTGGTTCCTGTTTTTTTATTTTTAGTCTTATTGAGCGCACGTAAGTTCGTTGGCTATTTAAATGGTTTGTCTTTTCCGGATTGGGTTAAGAAACTATGCATTGTTATCTCCAATTTAACATTAGATATATACATAGTGCAGATAGCGTTGATAGATTTTATAATGCCTTTATTCCCTTATTTCCCATGTAATGTTGTGCTGACATTTGTTGCGATATGTGTAGCTGCTTTCTTTAACAATCGGATAGCTGCTTGGATTTCTGATAAATTAAACAATTACCTATGAATACTTTTTTAAATGACAAGTCTATTATTATTTGCGGTATTGTGCGTAATGCTGAAAAAGGTCTGATAAATAATATACCAGTAATTCGGTGTTTTTGTAAGTACTTTAAGGATTATCATGTCGTTATTTATGAGAATAATAGTGTTGATAAGACCAAAAAGTTGTTAGCGGAGTGGATGAAAGCTGATGCGACCCATGTACATTGCATCATGGAAAATGTGGACGCAACGGCTACCATACCGAAAGTTTCTTCCGTATCTGTTAATCCATTCTATTCTCATAAGCGCATAAATAAAATGGCTTATCTCCGCAATCAATATATGGATTATATAGCAAGTAAAGAGTGGACTGCGGATTATCTGATGGTTGTTGATATGGATGTAGCACGACTTGATGTGGATGGCATCTTGACTTCTTTCAATGTTTCCCAAGAATGGGATGCGTTGACAGCATTCGGTTATTCAACTTCACCAAAACTTTGCCGTAGGTTTCATGATACGTATGCTTTAACGGAGTATGGAGATGAACAAAATCCTCAAACAGAATCAAAAATTAAGACGAATGCTGATAAATATGGAACATTGCATAAAGGAATGCCATTGGTCAGGGTTTTTTCTGCTTTTGGTGGATTGGCTATTTATAGATATGAAGCGGTACGTGGGCTACGTTACGATGTCTATAAAAATGATGATTCAAGAGTTGAGGTAAGATGTGAACATTATAGCATTTACAAACAAATGAAGGATAGAGGATATGATAAAGTTTACATCAATCCTAATATGTCTTTTAAATATCAAAACCTTACAATGCGTATCATTTGGAATTCTTTGAAAAGGCGTATCTTTAAATGCAATAGTTTTTTGTAGGATTTATTAATGTAGACTTTTTTGTTTATTGTTTAATCAAGCAAATCCGTAATGTTTTGAGTGCCGATAATCATAGCTCGTAGCCCAACAAATAAAATACTTTTGAAAACAAAACCGTATGTCGGTCGTCAGCTTTCATGGTACTTTAGTGAAAAAACAATCAATCTATTTCCATGTTCAGTCTTAAAAAAACGGACCTCCTGACAACTCGGGAGGAGTTATCTTTATTGCCTTCCGGCAAGCTGTTAATCAATACGATAAACGCTCATTCTTATAATACTGCCCGGCATGACGCGTTGTTTGCGGAAGCTCTGTCGCAAGGGGATTGTCTGATTCCCGACGGGGCAAGTGTAGTGAAGGCCTGTCGTTGGCTCAATGCGAAGTCGCAACCGAGAGAGCGTTGTGCCGGATGGGATTTATTTGAATTTGAAATGAAACGTTTAAATGAGCGGGGAGGCTCTTGTTTCTTTTTGGGAAGCAGCGAAAAAGTGTTGGGTCTGATTCGGCAACAGGCAGCAGTGAAATATCCGAACATAAAAGTGCTATCTTATTCTCCTCCGTATAAACCTGAATTTTCGGAAGAGGATAACAAGGCGATGATAAAAGCCATCAATGAGGCCGATCCGGATTTGTTGTGGATTGGGATGACAGCCCCCAAACAGGAGAAGTGGGTCTATTCCAATTGGGATAAACTGGATATCCATTGTCATTGTGGAACCATAGGGGCTGTGTTCGATTTTTTCGCAGGAACGGCCAAACGGGCACCTATATGGTGGCAGCGTCATTCGTTGGAGTGGCTTTACAGACTTATAATCGAGCCTAAACGCATGTGGCGCAGATACATCCTTGGAAATAGTCTTTTTATTTGGCATATGTTGAATGAAAAATGGAATGATAAGTAATAATTGGGGAAAAGCAATATTGCATTTTGCAATCTCAATTATATTGCAGAGCCTTGTGATCTTATCAAGCCGGGCATCACAGGCTGGACTCAGGTAACGGGTTGCCGTGGTGAGACAAAAAGAGTTTTCTCAAATGGGACCCGTATCCGTAAGGATATCTGGTATGTAGAATATTGGAGCTTTTGGTCTGTCTTGAATACCTATCCCTATAAGAAACAGTGGGCAGTGATTTGTCCTGCTGAGTGTTGACACCCATC
>ERZ825137.2150-NODE-2150-length-23609-cov-4.797020_pt1 | contig 23609 bp, 15 predicted proteins | sample MGYA00519873_ERZ825137 | MGnify/ENA primary metagenome ERZ825137 (study PRJEB31778, sample SAMEA3449190) | human gut metagenome | biome: human gut; feature: human-associated habitat; material: faeces | place: United Kingdom | collected 2010/2012 ...
TTCTGCCGTGGTGCGCTGAACGCTCTGCCCCTGCTGGACTTCCAGCCGGACGTGATCCACGCCCATGACTGGCAAAGCGGCATGGTGCCCGCGCTGCTAAAAATTCAGTATGCCCACCTGCCCTTCTTCGCGGGCATCAAGACCGTGTTCACCATCCACAACCTGCAATACCAGGGCATTTTCGGCATCCGTGAGGTGCAGGACGTGCTGGGACTGGGTGACAGCCTGTGGACGAACGACAAGCTGGAATGCTTCGGCTGTGCTAATTATATGAAGGCGGCGCTGGTGTACAGCGACGTTATCACCACCGTGAGCCCCTCCTATGCCGAGGAGATCCAGACCGCCTACTACGGCGAGCGCCTTGATGGGCTGCTTCGTGCCCGCAGAAACGATCTGCACGGGCTGCTGAACGGCATTGACGTGGTGGGCTATGACCCGGCGACGGACAAGAACCTGTATGAGACGTATGACGCAAAGCACCTGGAGGGCAAAGCCGTCAACAAGGCAAAGCTGCAGGAGCGCCTCGGCCTTGCCGTTGACCCGGATGTGCCGCTCATCGGTATGGTAACGCGCCTTGTCTCCCACAAGGGCCTTGACCTTGTAAAGGGCGGCGTGGACAACATCATGACGTACTCAAATGCGCAGTTTGTGGTCCTTGGCAGCGGCGACTGGGAGTATGAGCAGTTCTTTAAAGAGATGCAGGCGAAGTATCCGGGCAGATTTGTGCTGTGCCAGGGCTTTGTGCCGGAGCTTGCGCGCAAGATCTACGGCGGCTCCGATATTTTCCTGATGCCGAGCAAGAGCGAGCCGTGCGGTCTTTCCCAGATGATCGCTATGCGCTACGGCACCATTCCCGTGGTACGGGAGACCGGAGGACTTCGGGACACCGTTCCTCCGATCAACGTACAGACGGGCGAGGGAATGGGCTTTACCTTCCAGTCCTATAACGCACATGATATGCTTGACGCCATCGACCGCGCGCTTGCCTTCCTTTCGGATCATGACCGTTACACGGCGCAGATCCGTAAATTGATGAAAACCGACTTTTCGTGGTCTGCCGCAGTGGTTCGCTATATGGCGGTCTATCTGCGCGTGACCGCAAAGCAATGATGAGAAACGGAGAAGTGATATCGAATGAACAAAACTGAGATCAAGGAAAGACTGCGGGACGCAGTATATCGCACCTACGGCTGTGACATCTCCGAAACCACACAGGCACAGATCTTTCAGGCGACCTGCACTGTCGTGCGCGACCTTCTTGCTACCGAGCGGAGCGCCTTCCATGAGCAGTACCGCAAGCAGGAAAGAAAACAGGTGTATTATATGTCCATGGAATTTCTCGTGGGCACGTCTCTGCGCAACAATCTGTGCAATATGGGACTGGAATCGGAATTCCGCTCTGTCCTGCACGATCTCGGCACCGATATCGACGATCTCTACGAAATGGAGCCGGACGCAGGCTTGGGCAACGGAGGTCTGGGCAGACTGTCTTCCTGCTATATGGATGCCATGACGGGTCTCGGAATGCCCGCAACGGGCTTTTCCATCCGCTATGAATTCGGTATTTTCCGCCAAAAGATCGTGGACGGCTGGCAGATGGAATTCCCGGATAACTGGCTCGAAATGGGCGATGTGTGGCTGCATACCCGCAAGGACGACGCTGTAGAGGTTCGCTTCGGCGGACAGGTGCACGAGTGGATGGACGGCGACAAGTTCAAGACCGCCCAGACAGGCTATCAGTCCGTCATTGCTGTCCCGCACGATTTGTACATTTCCGGCTATGGCTCCAAGGCCGTCAACAAGCTGACGCTCTGGAGCGCCAGTATGCCGCAGAGCTTTGACATGAACGCGTTCTCGCGCGGCGATTATGTCCGCGCGCTCGAGCAGAATACCATGGCCGAGGCCATTTCGAAGGTTCTCTATCCGGCAGACGACCACATCAACGGCAAGCGTCTGCGCCTGCGCCAGCAGTATCTGCTGGTGTCCAGCTCTTTGCAGTCGATTCTGAACGAGCATCTGAAAAATTACCATACGCTTGATAACCTGGCTGACAAGGTCGCCGTGCACATCAACGATACACACCCGGCACTCTGCGTGCCAGAGCTGATGCGCCTGCTGGTCGACGAGCACGACTACGGCTGGGAACGCGCGTGGGAGATCACCTGCGCGACGCTTTCCTACACCAACCATACCGTCATGGCCGAGGCACTTGAGCGTTGGCCGGTCGATCTGTTCCGGGAGCAGCTGCCGCGCATTTACGCCATCTGCCAGGAGATTAACCGCCGCCTCATGGAAAAGCTGCACTGCGTCTATCCGAACGATCCCGGCAAGTGGGAGTATATGGCCGCTGTCACGAACAGCGAGGTCCGCATGGCGAACCTCTGCCTGGCCTGCTGCCATAAGATCAACGGCGTTTCGCAGCTGCACACGGATATTCTTGAAAAAACCATCTTCAGGGATTATTATAATCTCGATCACAGCCGTTTCCTGAACATTACCAACGGCATTGCGTACCGCCGCTGGCTGTGCCAGTCGAACCCGGCCCTGACCGGCTATCTGCAGTCGCTCATCGGCGACGGCTTCCTGAACGACGCGAACGCGCTCGAAGCGCTGCTCCAGTACCGTGACGATCCTGATGTTCTGGAAAATCTGCAGGCCATCAAGCGCAAGAACAAGGTACGCCTTGCCGCTTATATCGCAGAGCACAACGGTGTCAACGTCGACCCGGATTCGATCTTCGACGTGCAGGTCAAGCGCCTGCATGAATACAAGCGGCAGCTGCTGAATGTCCTGCATATCCTGACGCTTTACAACGATATCAAGGATCACCCGGAAAAGCCGGTCTATCCGCAGACATTCATCTTCGCGGCCAAGGCCTCCGCAGGCTATTATCTGGCCAAGCAGATCATTTCGCTCATCGTCGCCGTTTCCAATCTTGTAAACTCTGACCCGCAGGTGCAGAACAAGCTCAAGGTGGTCTTCATTGAAGACTATAAAGTCTCGCTGGCCGAGATCATCATCCCGGCTGCCGACCTGTCCGAGCAGATCTCCGTTGCGGGTAAGGAGGCCTCCGGTACCAGCAACATGAAGCTGATGATCAATGGCGCGGTCACGCTCGGCACGCTCGACGGCGCAAACGTCGAGATTCGTGAGCGCGTGGGCGACGAGAATATGTTCCTGTTCGGCATGACGGCCGACGAGGTGCAGGCGCTGTGGCAGCGCGGCTATGACCCGCGCCAGTTCCTGACGCCGGAGCTTGACAGAGTTCTGCAAATGCTGACCTCCGGCGTGCTGGGGCAGCGCTTTGACGATGTCGCCGCTTCGCTCCTGACGCCGCGCTTCGGCGCTGCCGACAGCTACATGACCGTCGCGGACTTTGCAAGCTACAAGGCTGCCAAGGCGCACGCGGTCGAGGTCTATCAGGACCGCACCCGCTTTGCAAAGATGTCCCTCACAAACATCGCAAGAGCCGGCATTTTCTCCTCCGACCGCTCGGTCGAGCAGTACGCCAGGGAAATCTGGGATCTGTAAGCACCACAGCAAATATTCCGAAGGGGCCGACAAGCATCGTCGGCCCCTTCCCTGATGAAATGGACGGTACGCCACATGAGAATTCTATTCGACAGCAAGCTTTCGCAGTTCAAAACGCCCTTCGGAACGCTCAAACGGCAGGAGGTCTGCACGCTGCACATCATGATCCCGTGCTCCTGCCGCACAACGGCGGTCTGCCTCGTTTTGCAGGCGGAAAACGGTGCGGAGCTGCGCCGTGTCCCGTTTGCAAAGCAGTCAGACGATACGCTCTACGATACCTGGGGCGGAGAGCTGACGATTTCCGATGCCGGACTGTATTTCTATTACTTCCATATCACCACGCAGGATGGCGCGTTCTGCCTGTTCAAGCAGGGCGAAAGCGACACGAACATGGAAGACGGCGGCCTCTGGCAGCTCAGCGTTCTGGAGGAAAAATTCCCCGTCCCGGACGACTGCGCGGGCGCAATCATGTATCAGATCTTCCCAGACCGCTTTTTTCAGGCCGGAGTTTGTGACCTGACCGGGAAGATCACGCCCTATTGGGTGCATGAGAACAAGGACGACGTGCCGGTCTATCTGCCGAACGCCAACGGCGAGGTGCTCAACAACGACTTTTACGGCGGAAATCTGAACGGCATCCGCGAAAAGCTTCCGTATCTGCACGCGCTCGGTGTGGAGATTTTATATCTCAATCCGATTTTCTATGCATGGTCGACGCACCGGTATGATACCTGTGATTACAAGCGCATCGACCCCATGCTCGGCTCGGAGGCGGATTTCCGCGCGCTCTGCGGCGCGGCGCACGCGCTGGGCATGAAGATCATTCTCGACGGCGTATTCAGCCATGTCGGCAGCCGCAGCGCGTATTTTCAGCAGGCGATCCATGACCCGGCCTCGCCGTACCGCGGCTGGTTCCGGTTCAAGCAGTATCCAAACGTCTACGACAGCTGGTGGGGGATCACGACGCTGCCGTGCATTGACAAGCTGAACCCGGATTATATGGACTATATCATTGACAGTGACGACAGTGTTGTCGTCCGCTGGCTGAAGCTTGGCGCGGACGGCTGGCGGCTGGACGTCGTCGACGAGCTGCCGGACGCGTTTCTCGCACGCCTGCGTGAGCGTATCCGGCAGGTCAAGCCGGACGCGATTCTGATCGGCGAGGTCTGGGAGGATGCGTCCAACAAGATCGCATATGACTGCCGCCGCCGGTATTTTACCGACCGACAGCTCGATTCCGTCATGAACTACCCGTGGCAGAAGGCGATCCTGCGCTATGTGCGCGGGGAGGATGACGGGACAGGACTTGGCGCGTCTATTCGCACGATTGCGGAGAATTATCCGCCCGATGTGCTGCAGGCTGTGATGAATATTCTGTCCACGCACGACACCCCGCGCGCCATCAACGCGATTCTCGATCCGCGTGACGGCGACCGGACAGAGCTGGCCCGGCGGCACTTTACGGCGGAGCAGCTTGCAGAGGGGAAAAAACGTCTCAAAATGGCGGCATTTTTACAGTTTATGCTCCCCGGTATGCCGTGTATTTATTACGGCGACGAGGCGGGCATGACCGGCTACCGCGACCCGTTCAACCGCGCGTATTATCCGTGGGGCAGGGAAGACGGCAATTTAATCTCGTTCTACCGCTCACTGGCGCGCGTCAAAAAAGCTTCGCCCGCCCTGCGGCGCGGCACGGTTCTGGTATTGGAAGCGGGCGGCGGACGTCTGATGCTGCTGCGGCAGTATGAGGGCAAAAACGTGGCAGTCTGCTGCAACCGCTCGGAAAGCCCGTGGACGCTTCCGCACAGCGGCACGATCCTACTCGGCGGCGGCATCGCCGAATATACCGGCGAAACGCTCACCCTCGGTTGCGGCGGCTTCTGCGCTATGGAGCGCGAATAATATACGGAGGCAATTCAAATACAAATCAGGGCTGCAGCGTGCTCAACTCGCTGCAGCCCTGATAAGACATGAGGAAGGAGCCCGGAGCAGGCATGATTTCGGTCATGCCTGCTTTTCGTTCCAATAGCCGTCCTTTTCAGCTTGCCGCGCCAAGCGTATCCGCAAGCGCGGTATCGGCGGAGAAGGTACTGAGATTGTAGAGGAAAAGAACATCGGTCACGCCGCGCTGCGTCATAAGCTGTTCTACATCGTCGTAGTAATAGCGCGGATCGATCATGACGATCTGCTGATAGTAGGGGATGAGGAACGGTACGAAGCTGTTCGCATAGGAATCCTTGAAAATCAGCAGGATTTTCCCATTATTTGCGGTCGTTTTGATGGTGACAAGCGGATGGTTGCCGCCGAAAAAGACGGTGTATTTATCCTTCGTATCCAGCGCAGAATCGACAAAGACAGAGCCGGCCTTTTCTTGCGTGCTGTCGTAGAGCACATAGTAGCTCACATCGGTGCCGAGCGGCTCATAGGCCGTGATCGTATCCTCGGCGGTGTGCTTGCCGCTCTTAGAGGCAAGCGTGCCCTCAAAGGAGTTGGTCAGGACATGGACGCGATAGTTCGTGATCGGCGTCTCGATCCCAAGCAGCTCCGCCGAGGCGTCAAAGGCGCAGTATGCGCCGAGGCTTGTCCAATGGTGGTCAGTGCGGTAAAAAACGCCGTCCCTGACGTGGGCTTTCAAAGCCAGCGTCACATCTGCATACTGCATACAGGGCGAAAGCGCTTGATTGACGGTGAACAGATCCTCCTGCTGATTGTGCGCAGACGCGTTTGCAGGAAGATAATCGCGCATAACGAGGGAGGCATTTGGGACGATCATCGCCGTCATGCGGAGATCATCGTGCTTCGCGGCGAACTCCTTCATCGCGGTCAGCGTCCGGTCAAGCACAGCCGGATCGGGGGCCTCCGGGATCTCAATCAGATAATTGTCCTGACAAAGGTAAACGCCGTTGGACTCCTTCTGCCCAAGCAGCTGGTCGATCCGCAGCTTGGCGGAAATCCAGTGGTCGCGCGCAAAGAACTGATCTGCAAAGGCAGACTGCAGCTTCGACATAAAGCTTCCGTCCAGAACTGAAGCCGCCGTCAGCGCTGGATAGGCTTGAAGCTTTCGATTCTCATTTTCCGAGAAATCGCGCTTCGTGTGAAGCAGATTGACAAGGCCGAAGACAAGCAGAACCACGGCAAGCAGCGCGGCCAGAAGGACTCCATGCAGCTGGCTGTTGCGCTGAAGGATCAGCTGCTGCTTTTCAGAGTCCTGCCTGCGCTTTTTTTGCGGATTCATGGGATCACCTCGCTTAGAACTGAGCATAGAGGAAGGATTGATAGGTGGCGTTCGTCATATACGGGATGCAAAGCAGGAAAATGCCGATCAGAAGCAGCGCAGAAAGCACAAGGCCAGGACTGCGCCGCGAGAACACGAGATGCCGGTAAAGCGTCCGAATCCATGGGCCGCAGCCAAGAATGCCGAGTACAAGAAGCTTCCAGTTTGCTGCAAAATAGTATTTTGCGGTGGAATCCCAAAACGCGCGGCTCCCGGCACCGAACATCCGCCCAAGATAGAAAATCGCCGAGGAAAAATCAGGAGAGAAGAACAGCACCCAGCCGACGATGACGGCCAGCAGCGTCAGAATATGGCGAATCTGGGAGGGCGTCTTTGCAAGGATGCCTTTGAGCGGATACTTTTCCAGCAGCAGCAAAATCCCGTGATACAGGCCCCATGCCACGAATGTCCACGACGCACCGTGCCACAGGCCGGTCAGGATCCAGACGATCAGCAGGTTGCGGATGCACTTTGGCGTGCTTACACGGCTGCCGCCAAGCGGGATATACACATAGTCGCGGAACCAGCGGCCAAGGGAAATGTGCCATCTACGCCAGAACTCCGTCAGGGAAGCAGAGAGGTAGGGATGGTCGAAGTTGGCGTCAAAGTCGAAGCCGAACAGCTTCGCCATGCCGATGGCCATGTCGGAATAGCCGCTGAAGTCGAAGTAGAGCTGAAGCGAATAGCAGATCGCGCCGAGCCACGCCGACCCGCCGGAAAGCGAACCGGATGAGAGTGCGGAAATACTCTGGAACGCGGCACCGAGATTATCGGCCAGCAGCACCTTTTTCGCAAGGCCAAGAACGAGCATCGGGACAGCTTCGGAAACCTTGTACAGCGTCACCGGATGCGATTTCAGCTGCGGCTCGAACTGTGCGTACTCGACGATCGGGCCGGAGATCATTTTCGGGAAAAAGCTGACATAAAGGCAGAAATCCAGCGGATTTTTCTGCGCGGGCGCGCGACGGTGGTAAACGTCCGAAAGATACGACAGGTTCTGGAAGGTGAAGAAGGAAATGCCGAGCGGAAGCGCCGCAGACGGCGCGTTCAGCGTGAACGGCAAAATAGCGTTGAGCGTTTCGATGGCAAATGCGGCGTATTTGTAAAAGCCGAGAAGCAGCAGATTGAACAGCACGCCGATCACAAGAAGGAATTTTGTGCCGCGCTGCCCCAATTCTGCGCAATTGCCGATGTCCAGGCCGACGCAATAGTTGAAAACCGTTACCAGCAGCAGAAGCAGCAGATAGACCGGAGAACCCCATGCATAAAAAACGAAGCTGATCAGAACAAGAAGTGCGTTCTTGCAGACACGTGGGCAGACCAGGTACAGGATCAGGCTGACCGGGAGAAACGCGAAGACAAAAAAGAGCGTGCTCAGATTCACGACGGTTCCTCCTTAAAGCGCTTTCAGAAACGCCTGCGCGGCAGCGGCTGCGTTCTCATGCACAACGAACAGGATATAATTGCCCTGTATCTCCACAACGGAGTTGGAGAGCAGATCATACTGTTCAACGCCATAGCCCTCGAAGCTCTTCATCTGCGTCTGCCTGCGGGCCTGAATGGCGTCAGAAACGGACGTCTGCTGCGAGAGATCGGAGAGCTTGACGAGCAGCAGCTCCCGTGCCCCCATATTTGTGGCCGGATAATAGAGCAGGCAGCCGTCCATTTCAGACGGTGCAAAGCCATAGAGCCGCCGCACCATCTGCGCGTCCGCCTCCTGCATATCCGTCAGATCGATCGATTGCAGAACGGCACTGCTGACAGCGTCAAAGGACGCGCTGCTCTGCCGGTTCTGCATCGTCTGCGTGTAGAGAAAGCCCGCGGTCGCCAGAGCGGCGGCAAAGGCGAAAATGCGCAGGAGGATGCTCACGATTCCCACGCGGCGGGCCGCAGGCTGCGCAGCCGCAGTGTCCGGAGCAGGCACGTCTTCTGTGACAGCGGACTTTTCCGGCGCGGGGGGCTTGTTGGCTTCCGGCGTTTTCACCGGCTCGCGGATGGGCTGCGGGTCGGGAATGGGGGCAGCGGCGGTTTTGCGGCTGGCCGGCGCGTTGTCCAAAAACTCCGAAAAGTCGACCCCATCGATCACAAGCGGGGCGGATGGGGCAGGGGAAGCGGGCTGCTTCTGCGCCGGAACAGCCTGCTTGGCCGCTTTTTTTGTGGGTGCAGAGCCGAATTCGGCCAGAATATCGTCAATCGCCTGCTCCTTCAGCTCCGGCGAAAGGCTGCTTCCGCCGCGCAGGAGCAGGTCATTCAGCTGCGGATTCGTTTGATTCAAGGGCAAAGACATAATCATATACCTCAGCAATCAGTTCGGTACCCCAAAGCGGGTAAAAGCCGCCCAGCAGGTGCACGCCGTCGTCCTGATAAAGATCCGTGTGTTCTTCGCAGAGCTGCGTAATGTCCACGTACGGCGTGCCATTTTCCTCACAAAAGGCGCGCACGGCGTCGTTGTAGTCCGGGATCTCCCGCCATGCGGGGCCGCGCTTGAACGCGGGTTCAAGCGCGGGGATGATGGAGCAGACATAGACCGTGGCGTTCGGAAGGTGCTCCTTGAGCAGGGCAAGTGTGTTGTTGATTTCGTTTACATAATCCTCTGGCGTTGGCCAGTACCCGATGCCGACGTCATTGATGCCATAGGTCAGGAAAATGATCGACGGATTCAGCGCGACAAGCTCCTCCAGGTGGTCAATGACCTTTTTGATGGTCGCGCCGGAGTCGGCGAACACGCGCTCAGGGGCCAGATAGCCATAATAGGTGAAGCCTGACGTTCTGGAGTCGCCGAGCATGGCGTAATCCTCAAACAGCGACCAGACGGAAATTTCTCCGCTGTAGAGCTTTGCGCGCCATTCGTCCCGCATCGCATCCAGCTCCGCCTGACGGATGGCCTTGAGCTCCGCTTCCACGTCGTCGGGGCTGTGTGCCTCCTGCTCCTGAAGCCATTGCACGCCGGATGCGACCTCCGCATCCGTTGCGGAGGCAGCGGCGCGCTTCGCCGGGAACACAAAAATCCATAAAATCAGCAGCAAAAAAAGAACCAGAGGCAAAAGCGTCAGCATCCTCCAGCTCCAAGCCCTCGCATTCATCAGCGTACCCCCCAGAGGCGAAAGTCAACCGGATATCAAGCCTGACTATTATAGTATAGCGCCACCGGTTTGTCTACAAAAATTGACAAAATACGCGCTGATTTTTTCGGGGGGTGAGCTTTTGGCGAGGAGATAAAACCCCCGCAGCCGAAGCTGCGGGGGAGCGCTCATACTGTATGCTGTTCGGATTTCGTGTCAGCCCTGATAGGTTCTGTATCATTCTTTTTGTTCCCGTATGTTTTCCACCTGATGCACAGTTCGCATGATGTCGATGAGCTGTTTTTTGATGTCCTCCTGCGGAGCACTTTTTGCCGCTTGTGAACCAGCTGCGCAGACTTTCGGAAATACCGCCCGCAAAGAATGTCGCCATGACCTACGGGGAAGCTGGCATACGGTGGCCGCGGGCCTGAACCTGATTGAGCTTCTGGCAGATGTCCGGCATCACCTGCTGGGACATGATGTTGAGCAGCAGTACAAGGCTGTCCGACCGGATCGCGGAGCGGATCAGCTTCTGGTTCGCTTTTGCAAATTCAAATACATAATCCAGCATCTTATTGTAGAAAGCCACCGGGTCATCCGTAGGGCTGTCCTGCCGGATGCGTTCGTTGTAGTCATTGATGACCTCTTTTACAATGAATGCCAGCAGCTCGTATTTATCGGCGAAATGCTTATAGAAGGTAGACTTCCGGATCATCGCCCGGTCGCACAGCTCTTTGACCTTGATGTCCTCAAAGGGCATCTCCTCCATCATTTCAATCAATGCCTTTGTCACGGACATATACGGAAAGAATTCCACCCCGTTCTTTGAACGGAATCCGGAGCTATTTTGAAATCCCGAAATTCTACTATGCAGAGAAGAAACAGGTGATTCGCACAGAAGCAATACACGCCCTCATGCGGCAGCTCGTCGGAATGGGCGTTTTTCAGGACGAAGAAGACGTTCGGAAAGAGGCGTTGACGGACTACGATGTGATGCTTCCACCTACAGAATAAGCGAATGGGACTGCTAGGCGAAGATACATATTTGTTATACTCGCATGAATTTAGAGTTTTATTATCTGATCTATCGCATAAAGCGGCAGATTCACAAGCCATTCTTCTTTTTTGTAGTCTGCCATAGAGGTGCGGACAGAAACTTCAGGTGAAAATTTTTCCTGATATGTTTTCAGGCTTTTTGCTCGGAGGTTTACTTCTGCCTTTACTTCAACAGGCACAATTCGCTTGCCTGTATCAACGACAAAGTCGATCTCGCAGGAGCCTCTGTCATTGGTGTAGTAATATATATCCAAATCTTCGATCGTTTTTAGCTGCTGACAAACATACTGCTCGGTAAGAGCGCCTTTAAACTCAACAAAAAGGTCATTGCCGTCAAGTAGAGTACGCTGGCGAAGTCCAGCCATGCAGCCCAGAAGCCCGACGTCCACCACAAATAGCTTAAATGCTTTCAAATCCTCATAAGCCCGCAGGGGGATGCCCACTCTATTGACACGGCTTACCTTATGAACAAGGCCACAGTCACTGAGCCATAGAAGGGCGGTTTCGTAGTCTTTTGCGCGCGCGCCTTCACGCACGAGACCGTATATGAATTTTTTGTTTTCTTTCGCCAACTGAGAAGGAACACTATTCCATAACATACGCAGTCTTGGAACGATCTCATTGGGAGCGTGTTTGGAGAAATCCTGTTCATAGGCTGCAAGGATCCGCTTCTGAATATCACGAACTTCATTAAAGTCTTTGTTTTCGGCAAAGCTTTGTACGGCTTCAGGCATTCCGCCGACAAAATAATAGTGCTTCAAAGCATCAATATATGTTTGCTTGAAACTCGTGATCATTTGGAAGTCTTGGCTATCCAGAAGTGCGGCAAATTGCTCTTTGCCGGTTGCCATCAGAAACTCTTTGAAAGAAAGGGGATACAGCTTTAAGAAATCCACCTTACCAACGGGGAAGGACGTGCCTTGATGCAACGCAATACCGAGCAAAGAACCGGCGCATACAATGTGATACTGCGGCGCATTTTCATAGAAATATTTGAGAGATGCCAAGGCTCGTGGAACTTCCTGCACTTCATCAAAAACCAACAGAGAATTGTTGGGGTCAATTTTATGGCCTACATACAGCTCCAAGCCCATAATTAAACGATCCGTATCCAGATCAGAAGCAAACAGCTCGGCCATTCTGGAATTGGAGTCAAAATTGATATATACGGTATCTGCATACGCCTGTCTGCCAAACTCCTTCATCAGCCAAGTCTTACCGACCTGCCGAGCGCCTTCAATAATCAAAGGTTTCCGGCGTTTGCTTTGCTTCCATTTTAATAGCTTTTCTATTGCAATTCGGTACATATATGCACCTCCATCCTTATAATTCAAGGATAGTATAGCATAGAACCACAAAAAATACAACGAAATTTAGACTGATAGTCACACTTTTTGCGACGAATTAAGGTTGAACGCTTCTAAAGGCGTTTTCTATGCGTGCTTATGTAGTTGGCGCTGAAAAAAGAAGGCCTGTTCTGAATATATTACAGCGGCGCAGATTCTGCGCCGCTGTAAACAAAGAACAGGAAGAAATCACAAGAGACATGCTGCCTGCCAGCTCTCGCCCATACCGGCCAGATGCAATCCCTCTTTGCCGGTGTTATTCATCAGGTCGCGCAGATCGAGCAGCAGCGCCTTGCGCAGATACTCGATTCCTTTTTCGCGCAGCCCGTTTTGCAGCGCAAAGAGTGCATGACTGGCAAAACTCAGCGTAGAGTCGTGCAGACAGAGCGGTTCAAAATCATTCCATGCCTGCATTTTTTCTTCCTTTGTGAAAAGCTCTGGCAGGCGTGTCATGAGAAGCAGCACGTCGGCCTGCTTCACAACTTTATATCGCTGTAAGCGGTCGAAGCAAACATGATGATAGCTTGCGCCAAGATCTGGCTTTAGTGCTGCAATATCCACCGGTTCCAGCAGATGGAACGTCTCGTCCTGCGCAAGATGCCCGCTGTCTGGGTCGTGCGGCCAAGGAATTGCATCATGAAGCGCCTGCCACGATGCAGTTTCTTCTTCCGACATGCCGAGATTCTGATACGCGGACTTGCCTTGAAGCGCCTTCGCCGCATCTATGGCAAGCTCCAGATTATGCTGCACCATGACGTTTGTGAAAAGGTTGTTGCGCGTGATACCGCAGTATTCATCAGGTCCCTTGCAGAACATCAGATCCGCCTGTGTGTGCGCACGGTTCCATGTGTATCGGCTGGCCCAGAAGCGGGCGGTTTCAATGAATACGGGTGCGGCCTTATGCAGATAAAATTCTACATCCCCGGTTTCCCGGCAGTATTCGCCCAAAGCATAGGCTACGTCCGCCGTGATATGAACCTCGCTGCACCCAATGTCCCATGTTTCGCACTGTTCGCTGCCATCGAGCGCCGCCATCCAAGGATACCGCGCTCCGGCAGCGTTCATCTTTTTTGCATGATCTCTGGCCGCGTCCAACGCATTTGCGCGATACAGGCACAGATTTTTTGCGGCTGTTTTATCATTCTTCAGGAAGAACGGGAGCATAAACAGGTCTGTATCCCAGAAGTAACAGCCCTTATACCGTGCATGGGTCAAACCTCTTGCACCGATGGAAACGGTCGGATCATGTGCGGCGCAGCTTGCCATAAGCTGAAACATCGAATAGCGCAGACCGATTTGCAGTTCTTCATCGGGAAGCGTTCTGTCGCAATTCTGCCATGTATGCGACCACGCGGCAGTATGCGCGCCCCAAAGTGCGCGGAAACTCCAATCACTTGGCGCAGCCGCAATGCGCTCATCTGCATCACGGCTTGTACGGATGCAGACCAGCTTCTCAAGCACCAGCGTCTGTCCGGCAGCTGCATGAGCGGCCAGCGGACAGGTGACTTCTGCACCGCTGTTCTGCATGATCCCCTGCGTAAATTCCGGTGCATGGAATTGGACTTCCTGCTCAATGCGTAAGCCTGTTCCGACAGTTTCAAATGTACAGGAAAAAAGACTGCCATCATCCGTCACAAATTGCAGCGGAGCAAGCTGTACCAGTTCTGTATTTTCCTTTACCTGATCGTCTGGAATTGGGCTGTTGCAGCTTGAAAGATTGATGCCGCTGCGCAGTTCAAGCTCCACATCACTTTGAACATGAATTTCAAACCGCTGCATCAAAAGCGCAGGCAGTTCTTTCGGGAAAAAGCGTGTGTATCGCACGTCCGCGCGCGTATCTCCGGCTGCCAGTGTAAAATCTGCATGGAAGCTGGCTGATTTCAAATCAAGCGTCCGATGGATGGGGGAAGCAAGCACGGCAGGTACACCATTCAAAAGCAGCGTTTCGCAGACGGGGGACGGAAGATTCACAAAGTCCGTAATCCCATCCTTGATTTCCCCGAAAATTCCCGCAAGAAACAGTCCCTGCTGCGTCGGACGCGAATCCGGTTCAAAAGGCAAATACCCTCGAACACCCATACGCCCGTTTCCAAGAAAAAAGACGCTCTCTAAAAACTCGTCATTCCAGCCATCTGCCTCAGAGCAAATCTCCCATGGCAGCAGCTTCAAATCGTTCCGCATGATGACCCCTCCTTACAAGCCGTCAGCAGCGCATGACACAGGAAGCCTGCGCAGGTGGCAAATGCGCTGCCGGTCGTACACTCGCCGGTGTCCGCGTCAACGCTCTCACAAGCGATTCCATTATCCATCGGCATGATTGTCAGTTCGCGCAGCGCCTGCTCCGCATGACCACAAAGAAGGCTGTTGCACAAGCTCAATACCCAAGGCCAGGGCGCGTGCGGGCAGCCGATCTCTGCAATGGGCTTTCCGGCAAAGCTGAATTTATAATCTGCCGAGCGGATCATACGGACTGTGTTCTGCCAGATCACATCCGTTCTTTCACAGAATCCGTAATACGGTAAGAGCTGCAAACTTCCGGGCGGCTCGTCATAGACATCGTGATGCCCAGCCAGATCGACCGACCATGCAAAATACGGCTGTCCGTCTGCATCCTTTTTGACGCAATGCGTGAAAATCGCCGCGCGCACAGCGTCTGCTTCCGCAAGCAGCGATCCGCGTTGTGCCGGCCGCCAGTCTGCCAGCAACTGCAACGCACGCCAGACAAGCACATTGTCATACGTCAGGTACGGATGCACGATCTCATCATCCGTTGGCTGCAGGAACGTTTCATAAAGCGCAGTATCCGGGTGACGCGCTTCCCGTAGGCGCGCCAAAATCAGCGAAAGACCATCCTGTACAAAGCGTTCCTGCAAAAATGCTTCATCGTGCGTTTCGGAAAGGTACGCTTGGAGCGCCAGAACCGGCGCGACCAGCTCATCCAGCTCGAACCCTGGTTCCAGCATGGTCCCGTCGATAAACCGGGAATGTACGCCGATGTTTTGCCGCTGGCGGGTGAAAACATAGGTCAGCACTTCTTTTGCAAGCGCAGCGTCCGCACGCAGGATCGTTGGGAACGCCCACAGGAGCGAATCCCTGTCCCAATAAGCGGCGCTGACATAGTAGCGTGTGGATCGGCTTGTCGCGCAGACCAGTTCCTCGGTATCGAATGTCCGGCCGGTCGCATAAAACAGGCAGAAGAACTGATTGACGTTGTAAACCTCCGTCAGCTCCGGTGTCGGAAGCTGCACGGTGCGCTTGTCCAGCCAGTCTGCTGTTTTCCGATACAACCAATCCCACCCACGGCGAAGCTGCTCTTTCGCGCTGGTCGCAGCGGCGACTTCTTCAAAGCCAAGACCCCAGAAAATCGTAAAAGCTTCTTCCTGCCCGGCTTTGGCGTCAAGCGCACAGGAAATCTGATAGGAAATGCCGTCCTCCGTCTGCGCCCATTCACTTTTGCCTGCATGGTCCGACATAGGCGCAAGCGCAAATGCCGGGAAACCGACGCGGTAATCCATGATAAAGCTGCTGTTCCACGCGCTCTCATAAATGTACGCCTGACCGGTCAGTTCTTTATCCTCGTTGACGCAATGAACACTTTTACTCCATAGACCGCGCGCACCAAGTTTTAAGCGGCAATCTGTTCGCGCTGTGACAGACAAGCGCATCGCAAACCCGCGCTCTCCAACCGGCGTCAATACGGTGAATTTGACCGTGGCCTGTTCGGTTTCCTTATGACCGGACGGAATCCAGAAGTGTTCCCGCGACCATTGCAGACCTGTAAGCGCCAGTTCTTCCTGATCGATCTGGATAAACGGCTGCATCAGCGGCACATTTTCCGTTCCGCAGAGCTCGATCATGCCGCGCTGCTGCATGGAGAGAAAAGTCAAATCCTCGATTGCCGCAGTCTGCTCATTCAGCTTTGGCAGCGAAATCATTTCGTTTCCGGTTGGTAAATAACGTTCCATACGCATCCCTCAGTTCAAAATTGGTTAATCGCTTAAATATGCCTTCCTGTTAAATATAACAAAATTCATGGTCTTGTCAAGGAGAATTTAGAGAAAATCAAAAATGGTATTGACAGACGTGACAAGATTCGCTATAGTTTGAATAGAAAAATGATTTAAGCGGTTAACTGAACTGAGGTGAAGATATGGCACGCGCGACGCTCAAGGATGTAGCACAGGAGGCTGGCGTTTCATCGGCTACAGTATCGTATATCTTGAATGGGAAACGTTCGATTTCTGAAGAAACAAAAGCCCGTGTCATGGAGGCAATCAAAAAACTGGATTATGTACCTGATCTGAATGCACGCGGCCTGACGATGCGGGATTCCAAACTCATTGGCGTCGTTGTTCCGCAGACGGAGCCCGGTGAGCGTCTGATGTTCCAGAACAGTTTTTATAGTGAAATTCTCGGCAGCATTGAATACTATGCCCGTCTGAGCGGCTATCATATTCTGATTTCTGCAACGGACGCAAATGAAAGCTATCTGACGCTGGCCAAGAAGCGCAATCTGGATGGAATCATTGTAATCGGTATGTATCCGGACGAGTTTTACCAGCAGATGAAAAAAACGCAGATTCCGATTGTCCTGATCGACAGCTACTGCGGCGACCACTATTATCACTCCATCCGAATCGATGATGCTTACGGCAGCTATCTTGCCGCAAAATACGTCCTGTCACGCGGGCATCGGGAAATTGCGTTCTTCTGCGGCCAGATCAAGGAAAACGGCGTTATGAAAAAACGCCTGCTCGGATTCCAGCAGGCATTAGAGGAATATGGCGTTCCGTATCAGGAACAAAACATTTTTGAGGGGCAGATCGATTACCGCAGTGGTATCGCTCTTGCAAAAGAACTCGTTGCCAAAAAGCTCCCGGCAACGGCGATCGTCTGCGCGGCGGATATTCTGGCGATCGGCGCCATCCGTGGGCTATATGAAGAAGGCTTGCGTGTGCCGGAGGATTACTCTGTGATTGGCTTTGATGATCTGGAAGTTTCACAATATCTGACGCCGGGACTTACAACTGTCCGGCAGCAGATCTCACTGAAAGGTCAAAAAGCCGTTGAGCTGCTGCTCAAGCACATTGAAGATCCGACGCTTACAAAGCAGGAGGAAATTTTGCCGCTCCAGCTTGTAGAGCGCGAATCCGTCCGCAGCATTTAATTGTCTTTCACGCCGCAAGGTGTAAAAAGCGGCCTGCATCTACTTTGACGAGACGATACAGACCGCAGGAAAGAAACTCTGCGAAAGTCCTTCCCGTACTCTATATTCTAAGCGAGAAGGGCGAAAAAATCAACATTACAGGAGGAACAACAATGAAAAAGACCCGGATTTTTTCGCTGATTGCACTGGTCCTTGCCATGCTGATGGTGTTTGCAGCTTGCGCACCCGCAGCCACTGACAACAAATCGAACGACAGCGAACAGACCACCCCCGCCGATACTCAGCAGACTGAGGAACCGGCAAAGACGGATGATGCCGCAGCCCAAACCCCGGCAGAGCCCATGACGATCACCTATTGCAACTTCAATTCGTCTGGCGGCAATGAGGAAACGCTTCAGAAAATGGTCGAAGCCTTTGAAGCCACCCATGAGAACATCAAGATCGAAGTTGAAACAATCGGCTACGATGATTATTTCACGCAGATGCAGACCCGTGTTGCGGGCGGCACCGCGCCTGACTGCTACGAGCTGAACATCGAGAACTTCGCAGCCTATGCAAACAAAGGCCTGCTTGCAGAGATCACCGGTCAGGATCTTTCCGGTCTGAACGAAACCGCACTCGGCGCATTCAATGTGAATGGCAAGCAGTACGGCCTGCCTGAGAGCTTCTCCAATGTCGTCCTGATTTACAACAAGGATCTGTTCGATCAGGCTGGCGTTACATATCCGACGGATGATTGGACGCAGGATGATGTTCAGAATGCTGCTGAAAAGATTCGCGCGCTGGGCGACGATATTTTCGGTATCTGGCAGCCGATCACCTACAACGAGTTCTTCAAGGTCGTTGCACAGTACGGCGGCAGCCTGCTGAACGAGGATAAGACGCAGTTCACGATCAACTCCGAAGAAAATATCAAGGCAGCGCAGACGCTTGTTGACCGCGTTCTGGTCAGCAACGTGCAGCCGAACTCCGTCCAGCAGGGCGGCATGGGCGACTGGGATATGTTCATGAGCGGTCGTCTCGGCATGATCCCCACCGGCATCTGGGCATTCCAGACCTTTACGGAAAACTGCGATTTCGCATGGGACATCGCTGTTGAGCCGGGCAGCACGCAGAAAGCTACCCACTTCTTCTCCAACTGCGTTGTTATGAACCCCGAAACCGAGCATCCGGAGGAAGTTGCCGAGTGGCTGGCATGGCTGACCTCCAGCACCGAATCCGCTGATATTCGTCTCGCGGCTGGCTGGGATCTGCCTGCACTCAAGGATCTGAACGCCCTGTCCAGCTATCTGGAGATCACGCCTCCTGACAACCGCAAGGCTGTTTTCGAGAGCCTTGATTATCTGGTCATGCCGCCTGTCATCGAGGACTATGCCCTCATGAGCGACATTATCGGTCAGTACCTCTCCGCAGCGGCTGACGGCACCATGACTGTCACCGATGCTCTGAACGCGGCGCAGGCTGACTGTGAAGCACAGATCACCCTTGGCTAACAACTTTCTTGGCGGGCGCATAAGCGCCCGCCAAGTCTGCCAAAAAAGCTGCGGCTTTTTTGGCAAAAGGCTGCGCCGCCTGCATCGCAAAGTTTTGTGCGCCAATGGCGCACAAAATTCACGTTTGACGGCGATCAGTATTTTTGCCGAGAGCGGGGGCTCCCGGCAAAAATGAATTTACATCGATTTGCGCCTGCGGGCGCAAACTCTACGAGGTTTTACGTGCTCGAAAGATAAAGGAGGCAGACAGATGAAAACAAGTAAAACTGGGCCTCGGCTGAAAAAGCCGGGTGGAGAGGGTCTGCTGCGAGCGTCGCCGTTTTTGCTTCCCAGTCTCATCGGTCTGGCAATCTTTTATCTGGCACCGATGGTCGTTTCTATCTTCATCAGCCTGACAGACTGGAATGGTCTTGACCGACTGTTTGCGGATGGTTTCATGCAGGAGCATTTTATCGGCCTTGATAATTACAAGGCGATTCTGACAAGTCAGGAATTTTGGAAAGTCTTAAAAAACACGCTGACCTATATCGTTTTGTATCTGCCGCTTATGATGGCCGTATCACTGGCTGTTGCATCGCTTCTGTCGCAGCAGCGGCGCGGCGTCGGTGTGTTCCGTGTGCTGTACTATATCCCGGTCCTGACCTCCTGGGTCGCGGCATCATTGATCTGGAAAAGCATTCTGGCCCCGCAGTACGGTGCTATGAACAATATCCTTGCGTTCTTTGGGATTGAGGGCCCCGGCTGGCTGCTGGACGAAAAATGGGCGATGCCCGCAATCGTGTTGGTGTCCGTATGGAAAGACATGGGCTTCTTTGGCCTGATTCTTCTGTCCGGTATGGTTGGCATCAACCGCACCTATTATGAAGCCGCAGAAATTGATGGTGCAGGCGCTTGGACGCGCTTCTGGAAAATCACGCTGCCGCTTCTCACACCGGCGATTTTCTACGTTCTGATCGTCAGCCTGATTAACTCGTTCCAGCTTTTCCCGCAGATTATGATTATGACGGACGGCGGCCCGAACAGGGCAACTCAGGTTATGGTAGAACGTATTTATAAGTACGGCTTCCGCTATTTCAAGATGGGTTACGCTTCAGCGTTCTCTTGGATTTTGTTCCTGATTATCATGGTTTGCACAGCAATTCAGATGCGCGGACAGAAACGGTGGGTGAATTATGACGCATAAGAAAAAAATCGGCACAGTAGCCTATTACGTTGTCGGCATTCTGATTGCAATTCTGGCGATCATTCCATTCCTCTGGATGGTCAGCACGTCACTCAAGGCGCGCGGCGCGCTTATGAGTATTCCGATCGAATGGATCCCAAAAGAACCGATGGTCGCCTCCTATGTGAAGGTGTTTTCAAAGTTTCCGTTCTTCAGCACCATCGGGAACAGCTTATTTATCTCCGTGACCTACACGTTCATTACGTTGATCTCGGCATCTATGGCGGCTTTTGCTTTTGCAAAGCTCAAGTTTCCAAAGGCTGATCTGCTGCTCAAGGTGTTTCTGGCAACAATGATGATCCCAACGCAGGTCACAATCATTCCGCTGTTTGTCGTCATGAATAAGATGTCATTGATCAACAGCTATGCCAGCGTCATTCTGCCGTCTATTTTCCGGCCGTTTGCCGTGTTCCTGCTCGTTCAGCAAATGCGGACGATCCCGAACGACTATCTGGATGCAGCCAGCATCGACGGCGCTTCAACCTTTACAGTTTACTTTAAGGTTGCACTGCCGCTCTGTGCGCCGACACTTGCAACTCTGTCGATCACAACATTCATGGAGTCTTGGAATGATTATCTCTGGCCGCTGCTTATGCTGACAGACAAGACGAAAATGACGCTTCCGATTGCCCTTTCGACGCTGAACGGCCAGTTCGCAACGGAGTATAACGTCCTGATGGCAGGCAGCCTGATTTCCATGATCCCGATTATTCTCATTTATTGCTTCGCGCAGAAGTATTTCCAGAACGGCATGATGGCCGGTGGTATCAAGGGGTAAGCCATGCAAAGATTTGAAAGTTCTGCATTCCAGGCACATATATCCTGCCCGCGCACCGATGTGCAGCTTGTGCGTCACGGCGCAGTTCTGACGGTAAATCTGTCCTATCAGGGCGCATACGGAATGGGCGAGAAATATGACGCGCTGAATCAAAAAGGACGTGTCGTTGTCAATCAGGTGGAAGAAAAGTTTTGCTTCCAAGGTGAAAAAACATATTGCCCGACCCCGTTCTTCTGGACAGACAGCGGATTCGGTCTGTATGTTGACACCTGCGAAACAACAACATTTCATTTTGACGAAAACTCTGTGACGATCGATCTGCCGGAATCTGCCCCCGTTGTGGCCTTTTCCGGTGAACCGGCACAAATCGTCAGCGCATATATGGAGCTGTTCGGAAAGGCTGTTCTGCCGCCTGAATGGGCGTTCGGCGTGTGGGTTTCGGCAAATCGCTGGAATTGCCAGAAAGACGCGGAGCAGCAGATCGAGAACCTGAAAAAGCACGATTTCCCGGCCAGTATTCTGGTGCTGGAGGCATGGAGCGACGAAGCGACGTTTTATATCTGGAACGAGGCGAAATACCAACCGAAACCGGACGGAGCTGCGCTCCAATATGATGATTTCGATTTTTCGGGTTCCCCATGGCCAGACCCCAAAGGCATGGTGGATGCGCTGCACAAAGCCGGGCTGCATCTTGTCCTCTGGCAGATTCCTGTCTACAAAAAGCAGGGGCCCGACGAGATCCTGAACGTACAGAACACGCTTGACCGCGAGGATGCTGTGCGGCGCGGCTTGTGTGTCCATCTCGCAGACGGAACACCCTATACTATCCCCGACGGACATTGGTTTTCCGGTTCCATGATCCCAGATTATACAAACCCGGAAACCGTTCAGACGTGGTTCTCAAAACGTCAATATCTTCTCGACATGGGCGTTGACGGCTTCAAAACCGATGGCGGCGAGTTCATCTATCGCCCGGACGTGCGCTTTATGGATGGCAGCGACGGAAAATCCGGAAAGAATCGCTACGCACGGGACTATACCTGCGCATACCGCGATTTTATCGGTTCGCAGCGGGTTTTGTTCAGCAGAGCCGGATTTTCCGGGCAGCACACTGTCCCGATGCACTGGGGCGGCGATCAGCAAGCACAGAACGCAGAACTGCGAAGCCAGCTTCACGCCGGGCTTTCGGCCGCAGCATCCGGTATTCTGTTCTGGGGCTTTGATATTGCCGGGTTTGCAGGCCCGCTTCCGACGCTGGACCTCTACCGCCGCGCAACACAGATGGCCTGCTTCTGCCCGATCATGCAATGGCATTCAGAGCCGGACGGCGGGCAGTTCAAGGAGCTGATGCCGGGCGGTGAGGGCAACAACGAACGCAGCCCGTGGAATCTGGCTGCTGCCTACAATGCGCCCGAATTTGTCGATGAGATGCGCTTCTGGCACAAGCTGCGTGAGCGGCTGCGCCCGTATCTTTGGGAGACTGCGCAGGCGTGTGTGGCTGACAATATGCCGATGATGCGGCCGCTGGCGTTCCTCTGGCCCGAAGATGAAGCTGCGCTTGCCTGCGAGGACGAGTATATGCTTGGCGATGCACTGCTCGCTGCGCCGCTTCTGGAGGAAAACGCAGAAAGCAGGCAGGTCTATTTGCCGGAGGGTGAATGGATCGAATTCTTTGATCGAAAGCCATACCAGGGCAAGCAAATGATTTGTACGGACTGCGACGGAAAGATCCCGGTTTTTATCCGAAGCGGATATGAAAAACAATTCTGAAAGGACGTGCCGGAGCTGATTCAGCTCCAGCATTTGCTAAAATTATGAGAAGATTTACTGCATATATTTTTGATTTGGATGGTGTGCTTTGCCATACCGACAAATTCCATTTTGCGGCGTGGGCTGCGCTGACAAAGAAACTTGATCTTCCGTTTGATGCGTCTGTCAATGACTGGCTGCGCGGTGTCAGCCGTATGGAGAGCCTTGACATTGTCTTGGGTGAGAAGAAAGACGCTTTCACTGCGGAGCAAAAGAAGTCGTTTGCAGATGAGAAGAATGCAATTTATCGCGGCTATCTGCAAACTATGACACCAGCCGATCTGGACGAAGATGTGCGCAGTACACTGCTGAAGCTGCGCGCGGACGGTCATAAACTGGCCGTGGGGTCGTCCAGCAAGAACGCACCGCTGATTCTGGAGCGCATTGGGCTTGGCAGCTTTTTTGATGCCGTTGCCGACGGAACACAGATCACCCACTCCAAGCCAGACCCTGAGGTGTTCCTTTTGGCGGCAAAGCTCCTTGGCGTAAAGCCGGATGATGCGCTCGTTGTGGAGGACGCTGAAGCTGGCATACAGGCGGCAAAGGCCGGCGGTTTCTGCGCTGCGGGCATCGGTCCCGCGGCAAATTCCTTGCTTGCGGATTTCCGTTTGCAAAAGCTTTCCGACCTGGTGAAAACGTTTGCGTAAAAGGACTGTATTTTGCTCCGCTATAGACAAAGAATACGCTGCCGACAGCTTACCGGCAGCGTATTTTCATATTTTGGAGTCGCGGAGCCACTGCTGGAAATCCTCCAGCGAGATGATCTCCCGGTCGCACTTCTTCTTTTCTTCTCTGGCTTTTTCACTCCAGGCATAGAACTGCTCGTCGGTGATGCGCCCGGCCTTGATCCACGCGAAGCGCTTTTTGTACT
>ERZ825137.2151-NODE-2151-length-23609-cov-3.163794_pt1 | contig 23609 bp, 19 predicted proteins | sample MGYA00519873_ERZ825137 | MGnify/ENA primary metagenome ERZ825137 (study PRJEB31778, sample SAMEA3449190) | human gut metagenome | biome: human gut; feature: human-associated habitat; material: faeces | place: United Kingdom | collected 2010/2012 ...
CATGTGTTAAGCCTGTCGCTAGCGTTCATCCTGAGCCAGGATCAAACTCTTCATACTAAAATAATCTTTCAGAAATCTTATCTGGCAGGGTCATGTGTTCATGAATCTCGACTACCGTCGATTCCGATTCACGCTCGCTACGTTTTGTTCATCTCAATATCTTAAAGAACTCTTTGTCTCTTGTTTTCTCTCGCTCTCGATCTTCCCTCCCGTCTCCCCTCTCGAAAGCGGCTGCAAAGGTAAGGCTTGTTTTTCATTCTCCAAACTTTTCAAGCTTTTTTTTCAAACTTTTTTTCCGGTCCCTCCTTTAACCTCTTTCCCTCGCGCCCTCTCTCTCGAAAGCGGGTGCAAAGATAAAGCAATGATTCACCATTTTCCAAATTTTTTCACCGTTTTTTTCATCTTTTTTTTCAAGATAACCACCAAAACCGTGAATGGCAAAAGGTTATGGAGAAAACTTTTTCACGACCTTCCCTCCCGGGGAACGGCCAACACGCCCCGGGATACCGGGATCGAGCCGGCAGACAACGGGAAAAACAACCGGCAAGTATCGATTAGCCCCCGGGCGTGAGGAAAGCCGGGAACCACGACAACACGACAACAGCGCTTCAACCTCTCCGCAACTACAAGAACAAGTGTACACCCCATGTCCTCGCCCTTACCCAACGGCAAACAAGCGTCGAGGAAACAACGCCCACAGCCAACTTTTCTACCTGTACTCCACGGATATTCACGTGGAGTGATCGAGAATAAAATAAGAGGGAGTCAACATTTTCAACACCCCCTTTCGCACGCACTTGAAAATAAAAGCACTTTATTTCTTCTTCGTCAACTCTGCCATTTTAGCACGAAAATCGGGAAACAAGAGATCACGGGCAACGATACGATTCTCGACGTCCAGCAGGAAATAAGTCGGGAGATCCCGCACCAGAAGAGGTGCACAATCTCGGATTCCATACCCTTAAGATCTGAACCGTTGGTCCAAATCATCCCGTCAAGCCCAATAGCCTGTTTCCACATGGCAACACTTTCATCCAGAACCACACTGATAATTTCAATTGTTAGTGCCTTTCCCCTAAAGCACTAAAACGACATAAAAGGGGTGAGGCAAATATGACTTTTTTTGCAGAATATGATTATATTTTTCACAAACCACTTGCGAAATGTGAAAATTAGTAATAGAAAACGAATATACTAAATAATCCTTACCTTTGCTGAAAACAATAATCTAGAAACAAAGAACATTATGCAAATAAAAAGTATTCAACCCGTATATTTTTCACCGACTCATACCTCTGCAAAAATCGTTACGACGATTGCAGAAGGAATGAATATTATAGTAAATAAAGAGATTGATTTAACTTATCCGTCCACAAATCAAAAAACATTGCCATCAGACACGCTTGCAATTATTGGTGTGCCAACCTATGCGGGAAGAGTAGCCCCGACGGCATTGGAAAGACTACAAAAAATAAAAGGAGACAACACCCCGGCTATCATTGTTGTTCTTTATGGAAATCGGGATTACGAGGACGCCTTACTTGAATTACGGAACTCCGTGAAACAACTGGGCTTCTTCCCTGTCGCCGGTGGAGCCTTTATCGGGGAACACTCGTATAGCACGGAGGAATTCCCCACGGCAGCCGGACGCCCCGATGTGTCCGACATACAAATAGCGGCCAAATTCGGGAAGAATATTATAAAGCAACTATATCAATATACTGACATAAAAAAATTGCCGGTTTTGGATGTGAAAGGAAATTTCCCATATAAAGAGAATAAACCTAGAACTCCGGCAACCCCGATCACCATTGACGAACTATGTACACAATGTCAATATTGTATCGAAATTTGTCCCGTTGAAACCATTGAATTGAAAGAAGAGATCGTAAGCGATCCCGAAGTTTGCATTAAATGTTGCGCTTGCGTGAAAGAATGTCCTAACGGAGCCAGAGTTTTCAACACTCCTTTTTCAGAGTTTCTCTTCAAGAACTTCCATGATAGAAAAGAACCGGAACTTTTCGACCTAACACGCTAAAGTATTTCTTGATTAACGATTTATGATTGAAAAATAGCCAATCATAAATCGTTAATCAAAGATCATTCAGTCTTTTAGTGCTTCTTCCACAAACTTTTGGATGAAATCCACCGTTTTGTGTACTCCTAATAGACCCGAATCAACAGACAAATGGTAAGATGATGCCACGCCCCACTCCTTGTCCGAGTAAAAATTATAATAATTCGGACGGGTTTTATCCATCTTACGAATCAACTCACGGGCTTCCTGTTCCGATATATGCTGACGATTCATCACGGTCTTCACGCGCTTTTCCATATCTGCATGAACAAACACGTTGATACAACGCTTATTGTCACGTAAGATGTAATCGGCACAACGTCCCACGATCACGCAGGAATGTTCCCCGGCCACCTTACGAATCACATCCGACTGGATTTGAAAAAGCTTATCGTTAGAAAGAAAATCATTGTACTGGAAAGGCCCGAAGGTAAATCCGGCGGCAAAAGCCTGTAACAAGTTTCCGGAATTCTTTTCGTCAGCTTTCTCGAAAAACTCCTGGCACAAACCGCTTTCTTTCGAAGCCAAAGAAATTAATTCCTTGTCGTAGAACGTGATCCCGAAACGTTTTGCCAATTCCTGCCCAATCTCTTTGCCACAACTTCCGAATTGGCGGCCTATTGTAATAACAAATTTATTATCCATATTTTGATCTTTTAAATCTATTCTTTTACAAAGCTATCGATTTTTTTCAAACCTGTAACCGCTATAATATAAATTTCTTCACGCTTTCAGACGTTTCAGTTGCCATCTCAACATACAAGCGGCAACAATCGTTGCGATACAATCTGCAACCGGCATACTCATCCAAACTCCAACCGTTCCCCAAATAGAAGGAAACACCAATAACGATGGAATCAAGAACAACAACTGCCGGGTCAACGACAAAAAGATGGCCTTCTTAGCCATCCCGATAGATTGGAAGAAACTGGATGTCACCATCTGGAAACCGACAACGGGGAAAAAGATCAACACGATTCGCAAACCTTCCACCGCTATATTAGTTAATGTTTCATCCGACGTGAAAAGACAAATTAACGATCGGGGAAAGATCTGTCCGGCCAAAAAACCGACTGTCGTAACCGCCACCCCGCAAAAGACGGTGTATTTCAATACCTGAATCAAACGATCGAACAGTCGGGCCCCGAAGTTATACCCCGCTATGGGTTGCATTCCTTGGTTAAAACCCATCACGATCATGATAAACAAAAATACAATCCGGTTCACAATCCCGTACGCCCCGATTGCCAAATCCCCTCCATACGTTTTCAAGCTTTTGTTAATCAGGATCACCACAAAACAGGCACACAAATTCATCAAAAACGGAGATAACCCGATTGCCAGCATTCCCCCCACGATTTGACGTTTCAGTCCGAATATTCCTTTCTGGAAATGCAAAAAACTTTTTTTACGGGAAAAGTGGTGTAACTCAAATCCCAAAGCGATAATCTGTGCCGTAATGGTTGCCAATGCCGCCCCCCGGATACCCCAACCAAATCCCATGATAAACAAGGCATCCAACCCGCAGTTCACGATAACGGCCGTCAACGTGGCAGCCATTGCTTTCTGCGGATAGCCCGAAGCTCTCAACACCTCGTTCAATCCCATGTAAATATGCGTGACGAGATTCCCCGCCAAAATCACCTGCATATACTCTCTTGCATAAGGTAACGTGTCCGGACTTGCCCCGAAAAAGAGTAATATCGGATCAAGAAACAGCAACGCCACGGTCATAAATACCAACCCGATTATCCCGTTCAGCATCACTACGTTTCCCAAAACATGGGTAGCACTCTCCTTGTCTTTCTGTCCTAATTTAATAGCAACCAACGTTGAGGCTCCCACTCCCACCAACGACCCGAAAGCTGCTGCCAGATTCATAAACGGAAATGTAATGGCCAACCCCGCAATCGCCAATGGTCCCACGCCATGACCAATAAATATACTATCCACCATATTATAAAGTGAAGAGGCCGTCATGGCAATAATCGCCGGGATAGCGTATTGCATCAATAATTTTCCGATCTTCTCGGTACCTAAAACCAAAGGTGTCGTATCTCTCGTATCAGTCATTCCAATCTCCGTTCTCTTTTATTAATTGTTTCAATGCCTCAATGGCTTCCTCCTCCGGCACGGCCACACGCACCATCTCTTTCCCCCGGAACAGATTCACCTTCCCATTTCCGGCACCCACGTAACCGTAGTCCGCATCCCCCATTTCACCGGGCCCGTTCACGACACACCCCATCACGGCAATCTTCAAACGACTTAGATGAGCAAATGCTTTCTTTACTTTCGCCACGGACTCCTGCAAATTATATAATGTTCGCCCACATCCGGGACAACTGATAAACTCTGTTTTATAACGACGCACTCCTGCCGATTGCAATATATCCTGACTCAAATGTACCCCATAGAACATATCCGGAATACCGGGACATGACAACCACAAACCATAAACCAATCTGTCAAGGAATATCCCCCCCAGATGAGCAGCCATCCACAAACTCAACCTGTTGGAATCCGACTCGTCAAGCGTGGCCCGTACAATTACCCGGTTCATTATCCCTAAACGTTTCAGCTCTCCCAAGTACAAACGGAACAAGGCACAGGAGGGATGGTCTGGCTTCAACACCACGATCGCATTTTTCTCCCGTTCCAACTTTCCGGCAAGCTCGGTATTTATCATTTCTCCGTCACGTACTTCCACGAAAATACTGTCCCCCTCCACGGGTTTCGATAACCGAACGAAATCTTTAGCATCAATCAAGGCGACCGCCTTACGGTTATACACATGGGCAATATCCAGACTATCAAAAGGAACGACCACAGTCACGGAATCCGGTAATTTCGTCAACTCCGGTCCCAAAGCCTCCGTGTAGATCATCTCCGGAGCCCGCATCCCACCTTTCAACATATCACCATACACGGGATCATTCTCTGTCGCCACGTGAAAATCCAGACCGGCCATCACAGCCTCATCAAGACATTCCACCTTAGATATGTCCGCAATAATTACAGGATGAGAGTAACGCCCTTCCAAATGCATCGGTTCCGTTTTCAAATCCTGTAAACAACAGATCTCATTTAAAAGATTCGCCACGGGAATCTCCTGTTCCGGTTCTTCCGTCAAGGACACTCGGATCGTATCGCCTAATCCTTCATTTAATAAAGTACCAATACCCACGGCTGACCGAATTCTTCCGTCCTCTCCTTCTCCGGCTTCCGTCACTCCCAGATGCAACGGGTAATCCATCCCCTCTTTCTCCATCTCCTTCACAAGCAAACGTACCGCCTCAACCATCACCCGGCAATCGCTCGATTTTAAGGAAATCACCACATCATCAAATTTCTCGTCCCGGCACACCCGCAGGTATTCCATGGTGGCCTCCACCATCCCCGCTGGTGTATTTCCATAACGACTCATGATTCGATCAGACAAGGAACCATGATTTGTACCAATCCGCACCGCCGTGCCGTATTCCCGGCACACGTTCAAAAATGCCGAGAACTTTTCACGCAAACGCTCTAACTCTGCGGCATATTCCTCATCCGTATAAGTCAGCGTCTTAAAAGTAGCCCGTTTATCCACGAAATTCCCCGGATTGATACGCACTTTCTCCACGTGTTTGGCAGCCTCGATCGCCGCCTCCGGATTAAAGTGAATATCCGCAGAAAGCGGTGTCGTGTAACCTCTTCGACGTAACTCCGCGTGAATATTCTCCAGATTCCTAGCCTCCTTCACCCCGGGAGCCGTAATCCTCACCAACTTACCTCCCGCCTCAATAATCCGTATCGCTTGTTCCACGCAAGCCTCCGTATTCATCGTATCGGTATTTAACATAGATTGTACCAAGACTGGATACTCTGATCCAATATATATTTCTCCAATCTTAACTTGTTTCGTAGATCGACGCTTCATAATAATTGAAAATTGAAAATTGAAAATTGAAAATGACACCACTTTCTATTTTTCAATTCAAGATATTAATTGCTTTAAATTCTGAAGGTTACGCTTATTAGTAATTTCTTTTCCTTCCGGGGTGTAAAGATAATCGATTTCTTCTTTAAATCGGTCATAAACTTTAGCTCTTACGACTTTCATGGTCGAATTTATCATGCCATTCTGTTCATTCAGCGCCTCCGGCAACACGGCTACGACGGCAGGCAGCCACCTTTCCGGAAATAAATGAGCGTGTTTTCCGCCAACCCGGTAAGCCATCAGTTCACTCTGGATCTTTTTCAACATAACCCGGTAGGCATCCATAGAATCCGATTCAACATCCTGTTTCTCGATATACTCCCGTAACGCCATTTTATTCGGGACAATCAACCCGGCCGTATACGGGGATTGATTATTATATAATATACAATAATCTATATATTTCGACTGTTCGGCAATGGTCTCCTCGATTCCTTCCGGGCTGTATTTCTCCCCGTCATTCGCTATCAGTAAGGATTTGAAACGCCCCAGCACGTACAACCAACCATCGGGGTGCAGATACCCCAAATCGCCAGTATGCAGCCAGCCGTCCACGATCGTCTCGGCCGTACTCTTCTCGTTTCTCCAGTATCCAGCCATCACGTTTCCTCCTTTTATCCACAACTCCCCTTTTTGCCCTTGGGGTAATTCCTGTCCTTCCTCATCACAAACTTTCAAATCAATCGGTTTTACCAATATCCCGGAAGAACCGAAACGATAACGTCCGGGGGTGTTCGAACTGATCACGGGAGAAGCCTCCGATAACCCATACCCTTGAAACATCGGAATTCCCAAAGCCGCGTAGTAACGCTGCAATTCAATATCCAGCAAGGCTCCACCTCCCACAAAAAAACGAAGGTTTCCACCAAATACCTGCTTCCGAAGTTTCGAGAACAAGAGGGCATCCCATAACTTCACCCAAGGTTTCAGCAACACCTTCCATCCCCGTCCTCGATCGTCCCCAAAACCATTATATGTATAAGCAATCTTCAATCCCAGATGATAAAATCTATCCGTAAAACGTCCTTTCGCTTTGATCCCCGCCTCAATATTCTTTCGAAAATTTTTCGCCAAGGCAGGTACGCTCAATAATATATGAGGCTTCACTTCCTGCAGATTCTCCGGGATATTACGCAAATACTCCATTCCCGACCGCCCGTAATCGACAGAAACCAGCGAGGCCCCGTTATACATAAAAGAGTAAAGCCCTACCGTATGGGCAAAACTATGATCCCATGGTAAAAACAATAATATCCGATAATATGCCGGAATTTGTATCAAGGAATCTGATTGCAACACGTTCGTCACATAATTCCGGTGGGACAACATGATTCCTTTAGGCTCAGCCGTCGTCCCCGAAGTATAAGAAATATTTACCAGATCATCCTCCGTCACGGCACGAATCCGGTCATTCAGTAACTCCTTGTGTTCTCCCCGCCAAATCTCCCCTTCTCGTTGTAATAACTCAAAGGATACGTATTTACCTTCATTTATATCTGAATGTATCACTATAATCTTTTCCACCCCTCCGATTCGCCCCTCAATTCCCCGAACTCGATTCAAAAAGTTTGCGGACACAATCAAAAAACGAGCTTGAGAGTGTTCCACCCGAAAAACAATTTCGTTATCCGTCAACTTAATGGATAGCGGTACATTCACGCCTCCGGCGTATAACATCCCCAATTCCGAGTACACCCAAGCATTACAGCCTTCGCTTAACAATGCAATCCGGTCTTCCCTATCCATTCCCAATTGGCACAAAGCTCCCGCGAAGTTCAATACTTCTCGCTTTACCTCCATATATGATGTAGCCGCAAATTTCCCGTTTTTCTTTTCCCATAAATAAGGATTATCCGGAAACTTTTCGCAACTTCTTTCAAATAAATCTATAACCGTCTTCATATCTTTCATCATTCCCACAAAGCTAACAAAGAATTTGAAAATTCTTACGAAGAAAACCGACCATTCGTTACCGTAAATAACTTTTCATTCCAGATAAAACAAAAAATCAAAGAACTGATGAAGTAAACACCGCCAAAGACCTGCATTGTAACCTTATCATCACATCTCCCGTAAGATTAAACTCACCTAAAATTGAAAGCCATGATAAGAGCATTAATCTTGGCTATCGTTCTTTTCCTTATCGGAACAACGATAGCAATAAATAATTATATCAAAACTCAAGACCAAGTACCCTCGTCAAAGGAAACATTTCAACCGGATAAACTCCATGTCCCGGTTTTACACACAATACAATCTCTCTCGAACATCACTCATTATTAACAATAACCTTTAAGAGTTCCCAATATACAACACCTTCAATTTATCGCGAATTCAAAGTAAAATTAAAAACGCCAGTAGGAAAACCTACCGGCATTTTACTATTTAATAAAATGAATATTACTGTGTTACTGCCGCCTTCTTCGCATCCAACCGGCGTACTACGTTTCCATAAATAATCAGAGCCACAGCTGACACCAAAGCAATTGCCGCAAAGTAATACCAGATGTAATGCGCATTTGCAGAGGCAGCCTCCCAATCGGCCTCGCTACTAAATAATTCACGAGCCGGACAATATTTACTCAATAAGAATCCAGACAACCCGAACCCGAAAATGGATGACAAAAAGGAGTGTAGATGACTAAAACCCAAATACATTCCCTCTTCTCCCTTTGGTGCTTGTAAAGAGAAATATTCCAAAAAACGAGGAGAAATAAACACTTCTGCCAATCCCTGGAACACGATCCCCACGATCATCATGAAGGCCACCGGATGTAATCCAAGAATCTCACCACCGCCCAACATATTCCCGGAGGCCATACATAAAGCCGAGATCGGCATAATAAACATACCACAGGTCATAGAGAACAAAGCTGACTTTTTACGCATCAGCGAAGTCACCAAATTCACGGTCAACACAACCACCAAAGGATTCACGTTAGCATACCAACCAATGGCACTTGCCTCTCCCGCCAAACGGGTCACGTATTTCGGCATCGTGGCATACAACTGATGTTGCACCATCCAGAACCCGGTAATAATCAAGATTAAAACAATCAACCGTCCGTTAGTACACACTTTCACCAAAGCCGTCCATATCTGCCCGAAAGTCTTTCCTTCCCCGGCGTGTTTATCACTCTTGTAAAACAAATAAATCGCAATCAACGCAAGGAACGTCATTCCCGCAGAGAAATAATTCAACACGATCATCCCCTCATGCCCCATGGCATCACGCAACGGGGTGACAAGAACCTTCCCGGAGAAAGCTCCGATATTTACCATCCCGTAAAAAATAGCAAATCCTCTCGCCCGACTTTTCTCATCCGTTTCTTTGGCCACCGTACCGGAAATCACGCTTTTAATGAACGATCCCCCCACGATAATCAGGATCATGATCGGGATAATCCCGTAGCGATAACCGCTTTCTTGTAATCCCGTGAACTTCGTCACGTAACCATACTCAACCAATCCCGTCGAGGCCAAAAAATTCGGGAATAATCCCAATCCCAGATAACCTAACGACAACAAGGTAAACGCCAATAACATCGACTTACGAAAACCGATCTTATCGGCAAGCGCACCCGAAAATGTCGGCAATAAATACAAACAAGCGGAAAAAACTCCCGCAATCGTGGCCGCCTGAATATCCGTGAATCCCAAGACATTACTCAAATATAACGTGATCACGACGAACACCCCATAATAAGCGGCACGCTCTAACAATTCTACCGTGTTGGCAACCCAAAACGCTTTACTAAACTTTACTTTTTCTTTCTTTTTTGTTGTCACACTCATACTATTAATTTATTACTAACATTCACACACGCCGACAAAAATAATATTTTACAATTGAAAATAAAGAAAAGTTTAAAGTAATGTAGAATTTAGAATGAAAAAGCATCGGCCTTGTACGGCCAGAATCTAAAATTTAAAATGTAAAATTAATACACTATTCGTCCGTCCAGCTTCTCCCCTTTCAACGCATCATCCGAATACACGTGTAAACTGTGGGCCGTATCGCTTAAACAGGTAATCCGGTGAATATGATTGTTGAATTTACCAGCCTCACCGATAGCATATAACCCGTGAATATCGCTAATTGTCATCTCTTGAACCAGACGAATCCCCTCTTTAAAAGGTTCAAAAACCTCAACCAAGAACTCCCCATCAGCAAACGTGTAACCAGCAAATTGAGGATGAGCATGAATGGCCGTACGGTTTCCTTTCTTCCACGACATCACGATAGCCTCCCAGCCGGATTCCGTATCCCGGCCGATATAATTCCGCGTATAGGTCTCATCCGAAAAGCGATCAAAAGAATCCAATGGGTGATTTTGAACAAAATCCAGCACATACGACTTGATCTGTTCACCCACGCTCTCGCAGATCGGCCTGGAATGCACGATATTCAACAAACCATTCATAAAACTTTCATATCCGGCAACCATACATGGAGCCAAGTCAAAATCTTCTTGCAATATCTTATTCATACTATTCTTCTTTTTTACCGCATACAAACATACACGATTTCTAGGCTCCCCACTTGTGTATATATACTTACTTCACAAGGCAAAAAATACGTAATATTTTTATAATTCGATGTTATTCGCTAATTTCACGGTCTAATTGAAACTGAATTAGTAAAAGATGAAAACAATATTCGTCACGTTACTCGCATTTACCTTACTTCTTCTTTCCTGTATTAAAGACGAAAAAGAAGATGTCATAAATTATATCGAAGAAAACGACAAATTACCGGAATTCACCGTGAAAAGCGCAACCGGAGAAGAACTTTATAGCGAAAATTTATCGGGCAACACAACCCTGTTGGTTTTCTTCGTTACCACCTGTGGCGATTGCAAGCGGGAACTCCCGAAGATTGACAGCGTGTGGAATGAACTGAAAGACCATCCTACCTTCCGACTCGTCACCATCTCCCGCGGAGAAACAGTCGAAGTCGTCAACGATTTCTGGAAAAAACAAAACTTTACCATGCCGTTCTATCTTGACCCGAACAAAAAAGTCTTTTCCCTTTTTGCCAATAGCACCATTCCCCGTGTCTATCTCGTCAACCGGGAAAACATCGTGACCTGGATGGCCGTAGAACAAATGAGTCTCTCCGCTAAGCAGCTAATCGGAAAAATAGAACAAATCATGTGAATAGGATATGAGCGTCAGTGATGCACAAATAATAGCTTTGCTACAAGCCGGCAAAAGACAAGGTATGAATGCTCTGTTTGACAGGTATTACAAACCTTTAGTTGTGTTCGCCGATGACCTACTCCATGATCTACCGGAAGCTGAGGACACGGTACTGGAGCAATTCGTGAAACTATGGGAAAAAGAACTTTATGAACATATCCATCCAAACGCTTTGTCAACATTCCTTTTCACGATCGTGAAAAATGCCTGTATGAACCAGATTGCCAAAAAAGGATTACCCACGGAGCAATTAGATTTACCTCATTACGCCATAGCTCAAGAGGAATCCTATCTACTGGATGAAACCGTCATCGAAACCATTTTGGCTGCCGTCCGGAAACTTCCTGAAAAGACACAACAAGTCGTCCAATCTGTCATGTGTCAAGGACACTCCTATCAAGAGACTGCGGATGAACTGGAAGTATCCATTAATACCGTGAAAACATTACTAAAAGCCGGAATGAGAGAATTACGGTCAGAATTAGAAGAATACAAGAAAATGTTCTTGCTTTTCATGTTATACCCCAGAATTTTCAATAAAAAAACATTTTCAGCACACTGTTTATCAGATATATTTCAAAAATATTTTATTTTTTTCTTATTTCATTCACCCGTCCGGACCAAAAATCTGTTTAACTAATAAAAGATAAACAGAAACATGGAAATAGATGACAACATATTTCAAGCTATTCAAGCCTGTTGGACAGGAAAAGCCTCTCCAGAACAGATAGAACTTGTTCGGGACTGGCTCGATACGAGCCCTAAAAATCAAGATCTATTTGAAAGGTTAAGCAAGACTCATTACCAGCTCGCACACGCCCAGATATGGAAACGCATCAATTCCCTGCAAGGAAAAGAAAAATTGAATTTCCGTCTGAAAAAACAAAAGAAATCCTTCCATTGGAAATACCTTGTATCCGGTGTAGCAGCCGCTTGCTTAATTCTTTTTGCAGTAACAAGATTCATTCCTCACGAACCCGTCCCGGAAAAAACAATCCTCGACTTGGCTCAAGTGAAAAGCGGTAGTCCTAAAGCCACCTTGATCTTTGACAATGGGAAAAAGATTCAATTAAATGCTGATGATACCTTCGAAATAAAAATCAAAAACACCATCGTGAAAGATGGTGAAAACACCGGACTAAAATACGAGCTTAGTGACTCTCTTTCAACACGAGAAACGGATGAAACCGTCGAGTACAACACACTTGTTGTCTCCCGCGGAGGAGAATACATCCTTACACTCTCGGATGGAACCAAGGTATGGCTAAACTCCGAAACCGAACTAAAATACCCCGTCCGGTTCTCGGGTAACACGAGAGAGGTCAGCGTGAAAGGAGAAGCCTATTTTGAAGTAAAACGGGACACACTCCACCCCTTTATCGTCCACACCCCGTATTCCGACACGAAAGTTCTCGGAACTTCGTTTAATGTCAGCGCCTACGAGGATGAAACGACCACAGCTATAACTCTCGTGAGTGGGAAAGTAGAGGTGTACTACCAACATGAAAAATGTATTCTAAAACCGGGATGGCAGGCCGTCGCAAAGAATAAATCCGGAACGCTGGAAACACGGGAAGTAGACGTCGCGGACTATGTCTCTTGGAAAGACGGGATGTTCGAATTCAACGATATGCCCCTGGAACAACTTGTATCACAGTTAAGCCGTTGGTACGACGTAGACTTCTTCTTCGCAAACAGCAAGATACGTAATTTCAAGTTCACAGGTGCCATCAAACGAAGTAACACCCTGTTATTCATGCTTGAATTTATTGAAAAAACATCTAATGTTTATTTTAAAGTGAATGGAAATGTAATCCAGATATACGAGAAATAAAAAAAGACCGTCAGGTGTTCGCACCACCTTTCGGTCCCAGTTCAGTCAAAACTTAATATTACAAATGTATGAAAAAAAATCCATTAACAGGGTTCGCTTTCAAAAAAAGCGAACGTTGGAAAATCTTTTTGATTATGCGATTAACAATGATTCTACTCGTAGGCTTCCTATTCGGAGCAAGTGCCAACTCCCTAGGACAATACCAGATGAAGGTGAACATGGGCGAAACAACCTATGAAGAACTATTCCGGGAAATCCGCAAACAGACGGGATGTATCGTGATGTACAACAACGATATGCTCGATAAAAATGCCAAAGTCAAAGCCGATTTCGACCAGATCGAATTAAAAGACCTATTACATCACGTGCTGACAAAGCGGGGATTAACCTTTGAAATAAACCGGGAATTTATCATCGTCATGAAAGCCACTCCCAAAACAGACGACGTGAAAAAATACAGAATATCGGGTATCGTGAAAGACAAAAAAGGCGAGCCCATGCCGGGAGTAACCATCAAACTAGATAGTATGTTACTGGGAACCGCCACCGATGTCAACGGTAAATTTGTCCTCGAGCTTCCTGTATCATCCGGAAACCTCGTATGCTCGTTCGTCGGCTATAAAACCAAGAAAATTCCATTCAAAGGAAATAAAGACCTCGTGGTTATTCTGGAAGAAGACATTTCAGAACTGGATGAAGTACACGTTGTTGCCTACGGACAAACCAACAAACGGGAAATGACGGGAGCCATCTCTGTCGTGAAAGCAGAATCCATCAAAGGAATCCCTTCCCCAAGCATCGCCAACCTTTTACAAGGACGAGTAGCTGGTATGGACGTAACCAACATCACGGGAGCCCCCGGTGGCGGAGGAACTCAAGTCACCATTCGCGGGTACAACTCCCTCAGCGTGGAAAGCGGACGACGATTCTCGAACCCCCTGTGGGTTGTTGACGGGGTACCTATGGCCTCCTTCACTTCCCCGGTAACCGGAACAAACGGGTTAGCAGACTTGAACCCGGAAGTGATCGAATCCATCCAAATTTTGAAAGATGCTTCCGCCACGTCCCTTTACGGATCAAGAGCAGCCAACGGGGTAATCATCGTGACCACCAAAAAAGGACACCGGAATCAAGTTCCCACGTTCACGGTAAATATATCGCAAACATGGGTTACTCGCCCCTCTTTACCGGATATTACCACGGGAAACAGGGAACGAAGACACAGGATGCAAGCCATGGAAAATTACCGGGAGTCCGTTTATAATGAAGCTACGAACATGTACCGCCCGGTTCAATCCTATGAAGATTCTTATAAGAACAACAAGAACTACAATTTATTCTGGAACAATGGTGACGGACTGGATCTTCCCATCGTGCAAGATAGCTTGAACAAATTCTATAACAATTCCACGAACTTGTTCGACTATTATTTTCGAACCGGGAAAGTAACCGATGCCAATATCCAAATATCGGGAGGTTCTAACACGATCGCTTATCATGTCGGACTGGGATATTATTCGGAAACGGGCGTGCTACGCAACACGGGATTCAACAGGGTTAAACTCATCACTAACTTGTTTATCAAACCCTCCGAAAGCGTCGAAAGCAACATCCGTTTTTACTTGGCCCGTACCGGACGGAACAGGGCGGGCAAAGGACATGATGCCTATAATTTCTCCAATGACAGGAGTGACTTGGAAACCATTCCGGATGAATTACTCTCGACCTCTACCCTCATGCCCGGTCCGGGGACGAAGGCTTTTGATGAAACAGTCCGACGTTTCAACGAGATTAAGGAGAAAAACGAATCTTATAGGCTAAGATCATCGTTCGATCTGGCGTACACGATCGTGGAAGGCTTGAAACTGAAATCGTCTCTCGCTGTCGATTTTTCCATGCAAGACCAAAATATATTCATTCCCTCCGATCTGAACGTGGATCACAATAGTTACTCGGCAGGCAACAACACGATCAAGATGATGTGGTTAAACGAGAACCTGCTCTCCTACAACAAGATTTTCGCAGACAATCATAGCATTGATCTCCTTCTCGGACTCTCGTTCCAGGGAGACATCGCTAAAGACAAGAGCGGGTACGGCAAAGATGCGCCAAGTAACCTGATACAATACGTCACGTGGAGCGGTAACGTGTATGACACCGAGAAAGACCTACAATTAAAGGATTTCAACTCCGACCTAGAAAGAAGCACGATGGTAGGTATGTTCGGGCGGGTAGCCTACAACTACAAGCAGAAGTATTTCCTCTCCGTCACACTCAGAAGGGATGCCAGCTCAAAGTTCGGGGAGAACACACGCTGGGGAACATTCCCGTCATACGCTATCGCCTACACGTTCTCCGAGGAACCGTACATGGATTGGGCTCGAGATTTTCTGGACTTCGGGAAAATTCGATTGAGTTACGGGAAGTCCGGGAAACAGTTTGAATATCCTTATTTCGCTTTCGGAGTGCTAATAGTCAATAACATCCCTTTCCACGGCAATCAAACCATAACTCCTTACTGGCCGAACGGTTTAATAAATCCCAAACTAAGCTGGGAGGAAACCAAACAATTCGATGCGGGACTGGATTTGGAGTTTTTCGGTAACAGGCTGAGTTTAGAGCTTGACTATTATTATCGATACACGGACAAGTTATTGGCACAAGTCACTCTGCCGGGAGATTATAATGCCTACACGGCCCAATGGCAAAATGCTTACGCGATCTCGAATCAAGGAATTGAACTACAAATCAAGGCAGACTTGATTCGATCGGAGAAACTGCACTGGGATTTCAGTTTTAATATCGCCCGTAACTGGAACCGATTTGAAAAAAGTAACAATGGCATGGACTTCACGAACCTCGCAAGCAAACATAATCTAAATATTATCGGGAAACCGCTGAATGGAATTTATGCCTATAACGACGAAGGGTACTATAATTCACAAGATGAAGTGCCACTCTACTATGTCAATGGCAGACGGAAATATTTATCGTCCTTGGGAAACCAGATTTACTCTCCCGGCGACCGACGGATACAGGATGTCAACGGAAACGGACAGGTTGCAACCATGGTACCGCTCTTGGAAGACCGGGTGTACGGGGGCTCTCCCCTCCCGCTTGCATTTGGTGGGATTGCCTCCACGCTGAAATGGAAAGGGATTGATGTAAACCTGTTGTTCTCTTACAAGCTGGGAAGACACGTTTTGAATGCAGGAAGAGGTGCTTCGGTCGGTACTATCCTAAGAGCAAATACAGCAGAAATGATGGTCCCGATTCTAGCCGATCTTGACAAGGTTTCTTTCTGGCAGAAACCCGGTGACAATACCGACTTTCCAATCAACGAGCTGGAGAACGGGAAGAATAATTTCGCCACGAATTTGAAAAGTAACGTGGAGAAAATCAATTATTTGAAACTAAAAAGTATCTCTATCGGGTACATACTACCCGTATTCCCGAAGCAATCAAAACATTACGCCCGTGTATTCATGTCCGTGGAGAACGTGTTCACCATCACCAACTCTTCGAGTCCCGATCCGGAATCCATCGACATCGTTACCGGGGTTGACTCGAACAACAACTACCCGTTGGCGACAAGATTCACACTAGGATTAACTTTAAATTTATAAACACATGAAAAAACGAATCTATCTAATTTTGCTGTTGCTCCCGTTAGTGAGTTGCAATGATATGTTCAAGAATTTTTTGAATGAAGAACCCGAAACTCTCGTCACAAACACGAATTTCTGGAAAACGGAAAAAGACGTCGAGTCTGCCGTGTATGAACTTCACGTCATGTTCAGGTCTTGGGGCGGATACGTTGAAACACGACTTTACCGGGACAGGGGACTCCCGTTCGATTATCTCGGTTTGACCTGGAGAAACATCTCAGACAACGAATTACAGAAGGATATGGACATAACGAGGGCTCCAAGTTGGCATGGGGGATAGATGATCTCGTTGAAGCCACGAAATTATTACCCCCGGTGAACGAGATGAAAGATGCCAATAACACCCCGGTTACAAGCAAACAAATACCTTCAAGGGGAACAGCATTTGCCATTCTCGCCCATGCATACGCTTGGCTGGCCGGGTTCGGAGAGGAACCGGAATATTACCAGAAAGGCATTGATGCTGCCACCGAGGTTATCCAATCCGGTGACTACTCGCTAGTGAATAATCCTCATGAAATTTGCGAGATCGTGTTACCTGGTAACAGTCAAGAAGGCATTTTCGAGATAGATTTTCTGAACCCCGAAGCGGTCAATCGGTCCGGAAGCGGTTTACCGGGTGTCACTCAAAAATGGCCGGCAGATCCGAACGCCACCCCCTCGACAAGGAGAACCTTACTCCGTTTGAATAACGAGAGCGCCATGGCCATGTTCCCGGATAGGAATGACAAGAGGCGGGAAGAATATTTCTACAAGTTGGACTCCATGGCAGGGGTCAAGACCTCGATCACGCAAGGTGCCGCATATATTTACAAATTCAGGAGACCACTGCTGCACACAAGTGGTAGCCAACTCGGTAAGCTTTTGGGATATGACCTGAATGAAATCCTGATTCGTCTCGCAGATATATACCTGCTCCGGGCTGAGATGAGAGCGAAATCCGGTGATACCCCGGGGGCAATAGCCGACTTGAACGTGATCAGGAAACGAGCTGGAGCAAAGGAATATACCCCGGATGAAAACTTGGAAGAAGCGATTGCACTAGAAAGAGAGAAAGAATTATTTCTCGAAGGGATATGCACGAGATATTTTGATATTGTCCGTAACAGAACATTCCGTGAAAAACTTAGGGGTAAATTCAAGACCCTCTCCGACCAAGACGTGAAAGACGGGGCTTTATTCTTCCCAATCTCTTTTGACGCCTTTCAAAATAATACCAAAATGACACAAAATATTTACTGGAAAAGAATGGATTCGCAATTTAAATCGTACAAGATGAAAACAATACTATTTATATGCATTACCGTCACCCTTCTCGCAAGCTGTGAAAAAGATTACCAGCATGACACCGGGCTGGCAGACGGTTATCACGATTGCTCGATGATGGACTACCTGAGAAGTGACCATAACAACTGGGATTCCATTGTCGTCGCCATTGAATACGCGGGATTAACCGGAATTTTCGAGGGGACAAATCCCGATTACAAGGAAATCACGTTTTTCGGCCCCACGAACATGAGTATCCGAAAATTTTTTCTCGAACAGACCGGAGAAAAAATCTACCAATCAATCCGGGAAATACCCGTGGAACTCGTCAGGAATATGATCCTCGCTTATCTGGTCGAAGGGAAAAAGATGAAAGAGTCTTTTGACTACGAAATAAAAGGAACACTCACGGGTGGAACGGATGTGTATTCCTTGAATAACGTCAAACTCCGGGTATATCGCACGCAATCCGAGTTTAACGGAATCCCCGACATCGGAGCGGAGGGGCTAAAAATTCATGCCGAAGTTAGCGGGCAGATGGCAAGCATTGCCTCGGCTGACATAGAGACAAATAACGGGGTGGTACATTCCCTGTCAAACAGGTTTACATGGGTTGAACTATAAAACGAATCATATGAAATATATATGGATGATGATATTACTTGCCACCCTACTATATGGTGGATGTAAAGATGTAAAAGTTGGGTACTTGTTCACGCATAATGCAAAATACAATCCCGATTCAGTGGTATTCAAGGCACATCTCGATGATGCCAATGACGACGATGCTCATAGGAAGAAATTCGAAATCCCGTGGCAAAGTCAATCTCTTGAAGGAGTACAAGGCACGAACCCGATCCGTTATTCGATTGAAAGAATCGATGCGGATCATAACAGCCCGGAAATCCTAAACCAATTTACTTCGGTTCAGAAAGGCGTCATTCAGTTGCCATGGAATCATTCCGTTCCTCAAGGTAAGTATGCCATATCCTTACGAATCAGTAATGAAGGTTATAGTGTTGTGCTGGATTCTATGATTATGGTTATTATTAAATAGAAGGAGTTTACCAGAAGGGGTACTATTGTGTAAAACGTTCCTTTGATGCAATAGTACTCCTTAATATAGACGATCTCTGCCCAAATAAGCAGGATTTACACACAAAGCCCACAACTATTCATCAAGCAAATCCGGACGCAAAGCCCTTGTCCGTTCCAATGCTTGTTGCTCCTGCCACTCGTCAATCAAGGCATGATTACCGGATAACAAGACTTCCGGAACCCGCCACCCGTTAAATTCAGCAGGACGCGTGTATACAGGCGGGGCTAACAAGTTATCTTGAAAAGAATCAGTCAAGGCAGAAGTTTCATCCCCCATGGCTCCCGGCAACAGGCGTACAACGGCATCCGTCATGATGCAGGCAGGTAACTCACCGCCCGTCAACACGTAATCACCCACGGATATTTCCCTCGTAATCAGATGCTCACGCACCCGGTGGTCCACACCTTTGTAGTGTCCGCAAAGAATCATGATATTTTCTTTCAGCGACAATTCGTTCGCCGTCTTCTGGTTAAAAACAGGAGCATCCGGAGCCGTATAGATAATCTCGTCATAATGCCGCTGGGAAGTCAACTCGTTGATACAATCAAAAATAGGCTGAACTGCCATCACTAACCCGGCATCACCCCCGAAAGAATAATCGTCCACCTTCCGGTGTTTATCTTTCGACCAATCCCGAATGTTATGAATATGGATTTCCACGATTCCCTTTTCTTTCGCCCGTTTAATAATCGAATGATTCAAAGGACTTTCCAGTAATTCCGGCACTACACTTAATATATCGATACGCATGACTAAACAATTGAAAGTTGAAAAATGAAAATTGAAAATGACTTTTCAAATCCGGTACAAAGATAGTAATTTATTTATCTTTGCCTGTATATTTAAAAATGACGAAAATGGTTATTGAAAAAGGTATACACGCAGATATCGATGAATTGGCACGACTATACGATAATTTAAATGATTTTCTGGACTCGGATATAAATCATCCCGGATGGATCAAAGGGGTATATCCCGTTCGGCAAATCGCAGAAACCGGGATTAACGAACAGAACCTTTACGTGGTAAGGCTGGAAGGACGGATTATCGGTTCAATCATTTTAAATCATCATCCGGAACCGGCATACGATCAAGCACCTTGGGGAATAGAGTCAGATTACAGCAAAATATTCGTGATTCACACACTCGTGGTTCATCCCGATTTCCTGAAAGCGGGTGTAGGGAAAAAACTGATCTCTTTTGCCTGTGAACTGGGAAAAGAGCTACACATGAAAGCTATCCGGCTCGATGCATACGAGAACAACATTCCCGCCATCAAACTGTATGAAAAATTCGGTTTCGACTATATAGACACGGTTGATTTAGGCTTGGGAGACTACGGACTACACAGATTCCGCCTTTACGAAAAGATACTATAAAATAAGAGGTGTGGCAAAATGATTTTACCACACCTCCATTTTCAATTCTCCATTTTCAATTACTTCAAGTAATCCTCGAAATAATTCGTCACTTTCTGCATCAGATGAATCCGATCCCGTCCCATCACGTTATGCTCTGCACACGGGTAAGGGAAGTAATCCACCTGCACGTTATTCTTGATACACTCCCGGATAAAGCTCAAACTCTGCTCCCAAACCACAACCGGGTCAACAGCACCCTGACAGATCAACAACTTACCTTTCAGATCTTTTGCCTTGGCGATTAAGCTAGTTTTAGCATATCCTTCCGGGTTCTCCTGCGGGGTATCCATGTAACGTTCCCCGTACATCACTTCATACCATTTCCAATCAATTACAGGACCTCCGGCTACGGCCACTTTATAAATATCGGGATAATTGGTAATCAACGAAATGGTCATGAAACCACCGTAACTCCAACCGTGAACCCCGATACGATTCGCATCCACCCACGGGAAAGATTTCAACCACTCGATTCCCTTCACCTGATCTTTCATTTCAACCTGTCCGCACTGACGGTGAATAATATCCTCGAAAGCCTTACCGCGGTTCGGCGTACCGTGATTATCGATCACGAATACCACGTAACCATGTTGAGCCATATACATTTCCCACATCCGCAAGGAAGCATTCCATGTATTGGTTACCAACTGTGAATGAGGTCCACCATACACGTAATGAATCACGGGATATTTCTTGTTCGGGTCAAAATCCATCGGTTTAATCAAACGATAGTATAAATCACTACCATCATCCGCCTTAATCTTACCCAACGTAATCTCCCCGAAATTATAATCCTTATTCGGATTCTCCACTTCCTGCAAACGACGTACAACCTTTCCGGTATTAGTCGTCAAATCCACGTTACGAGGTACTTTGATGCTACTATAATTATCAACGAAATAAGCACAATCACCACTCATCGTAATATTGTGCCACCCCTCTTCTGTTGTCAAGCGGCTTTTCTTCCCGCTTTTTACCTCTACCCGAAAAAGTTGTTTCTCCACCGGGGAGATTTCAGATGAAAGATAATACACATATTTCCCGGCAGGATCAGCGGCCACGAATTCCACGTCCGCATCCACGTCTGTCAGACGACGAATTAATTTACCGTTCACATCGTGCAAGTAAAGATTCATGAAACCATCCCGGTTATTCGTAGAATAAATGAATTGTTTCGGGTTATTAGCCAAGAATACCAAACCGCTTTGCGGTTCCACGTAAGTATTGGACTTTTCCTCGAATAAAGTAGCGATCAATTTACCCGTTGACGCGTCATATTTATTCAAACGCATATGATTTTGTCCCCGGTTAAGCACTTGAATATATACCATATCAGACTCCGGAGCCCAAGTAATTCCCGTCAAATATTGTTCGCGGCCGAAATCATTCGCATCCAGAAAAGTCGTCTTAGCAGAAGCTATATCATAAACCCCAAGATTCACCAACTCGGATTTCATTCCAGCCATTGGATACTTAATCTCTTTTAACTCACCCGTACGAGTATTGATATCCAACAACGGGAAATTCGTTACCTGGCTCTCGTCTTTACGGTAAAATCCCAGTTTCTTTCCGTCCGGAGACCAAAAAATACCACCCGTAATTCCGAATTCATTCCGGCTAACCACCTGCCCGTTCACGATATTCTTGTCCTCATCCGCGGTAACGGTATAACTATTCCCACGCTCGTCCACGTAATACAAGTTATTATCAATCGTATACGCATACATATTACCCGCTTTAGAATAAGTCTCGTTAGCAGCCCCTTTCGGGAAAGTGAATTTCTGTTTCACCTGTTTCTTGGCAACGTCAATGTGGTAAATACTCCCTTGACGAGCTATCACCAGAGTATTATCATCCAACCAAGAAAAATTAGGGAATCCTCTCAATTCGGCTCCCAAGATCCTGTTCAATTCCGCCACCGTGAGCAGTACACTCTTTTCACCTTTATCGACAGATTCACCCATCAAACCTTCCCGGTCCAGATAGGTCAACTGATTCTTGTCGCCTTGCCATTGAATATACTTGGACCGGGGATATAAATGATACCCAACCACGGCCTCTTCCATGGTTAAAACCTTCTTTTGCGCGCTTAAATCGAACATCATACTTAATCCGATTATTGCCAAAAACATCCTTTTCATGCTTTACTTTTAGCTGTTATTATTAATCTTCAATTGTAAATTCATCCCGATCTTCCAACACGGGGAACTTCACACGAAATTCCCGTAAAGCTTTCAAATCAATATCTACCTGTTTCACCTCGTCGGCAAAAGGTTCACAAGCAACCAATACATCCCCTTTAGGAGAAATAACTGCCGAATCACCGGAATAATTCAATCCTACCCCGTCTTCGCCCACTCGGTTCACCCCAATGACGTAACATTGATTCTCGATTGCCCTGGCCATTAATAAAATTTGCCACGGTTGCCTCCTTGCCTCCGGCCAGTTGGCCACGTACACGGCCAAGTCGTAACCACACGTATTACGACTCCACACGGGAAAACGTAAATCATAACAAATGAAGGGCGCGATCCTTACTCCCTGGTAATCAAACACCAACAACTCATTCCCTGCCGTAAAATGCTCTTTTTCCTCTCCCATCGTGAACAAATGCTTCTTGTCATAATGCAAGATTTTACCATCCGGAAAGGCCACCAGCAAACGGTTGTAGTAATGCTCGTCTTCGAAATAAACGGTCGATCCCATGATCAACGCATCTTTTTCCCTTGCCCATTCCTGCATACACTGGTAAACAGCCTCGTAAAAAGGCGCTACCCGTTCTTTCCCCTTCATGGTAAATCCCGACGCAAACATCTCGGGTAAAACGATTATGTTTGCTCCTTCTATCGCTGCTATCCGCTTGTTAAAAAGTTTCAAGTTCACCGGTACATTCTCCCATTCCAAATGCGCCTGTACGATCGCAACATTCATATATACTATTATTTATTATACAATAATGATTTCTGTTAATCGCCCGCAGAAAAGTTTTCCGGGTGACGCGGGTTCGCATCCTTGTATGTTGACATGATATATTTCAAATCCGCATCCGGATCACCCGTC